>OIFE01000115.1_pt1 | contig 92508 bp, 82 predicted proteins | sample 1581921 | NCBI WGS metagenome assembly OIFE01 (sample SAMN04414075, study PRJEB24778) | human gut metagenome | material: faecal | host: Homo sapiens | reverse complement strand
CTGGATATTGAAGGAATATCTAAGAACTATCACAATCAGCTTTCAAGTGTTCCTTACGCGTTATTCTTAAAATACCTCACAAGCCTTATGGCTGTCTTTGGCATAATATAATATTAAAACCTACTCTGCTGTGTTGATACAATGAAAAGTCAGAAAAAGGTGGGATTGAGTACATTGTGTCCAATCCCACCTATGTATTTTATATTGAAGTGGTGGAAATTGACTCTATATGAGAAAAAGCTAATCTGGGTCATATTTTGATGATAGATTTGCAAGGGAAATTTGACCCAATATGTGAAAAAGCTAATCTGGGTCATATTTTAATGATTGATAAGCCAGGAAATTATGACCCAATATGCGAAAAAGCTAATCTGGGTCATATTTTAATGATTGATAAGCCGGAAAATTATGACCCAATATGCGAAAATGACAATCTGGGTCACATTTCACAGCATGATTAGCAAAAATATTATGACCCTATTTGCAAAATTGCTAATTTGGGTCATATTCGCTGTAAGAAAAAGGAAGAAAAATTTGACCCAGATTAGCTTTTTCGTATATTGGGTCACTTTTCCATTTCCTACTTCAATAGAGAATACATATTAGGATTTAGCGTTTTACGCACAATTCCGCCCTGTTTCGTCACCTTGATTTAATTGAAGCTTCTGGCATTGAACATAGTGTGCAGGACTGCCTGTAGCTTATATTTGTCGTCAGTTCGCCAACTAATGAAATTTAATTAAACTGGAAAATTAATTAAATTGTTAATTAAACAACAATAACTACTTACATCTTTTGACAAATATGTTATACTATGTACGAATATGCTGATGATACAATAAGTATAATTAGTAAAGACATACAATCAGGAGGAATGTAAACATGTTATCTACAGATGCTAACATATTAAAGATAAAGCACGAAATATTATATCAAGTTGCTAAGCTTGCTTACGCAGGAGAGCTTGAGGAAAAGAAGGAAGAACTTCCATACGAACTTCTTCCTGGACCACAGGCTAAGTATAGATGCTGCGTATATAAGGAAAGAGAAGTTGTAAGACAAAGAATCAGACTTGTTGAGGGTAAATGTCCATCAGAAACACCTAAGACAGGAAAGGATAATGTAGTACAAGTTATAGAGGCAGCTTGTGCGGACTGTCCACTTTCACATTATATCGTAACAGATAACTGCAGAAAGTGCATGGCTAAGGCATGTCAGCAGGCATGTAAGTTTGGCGCTGTATCTATGGGAAGAGACAGGGCTTATATAGATCCCGATAAGTGTAAGGAGTGTGGTCAGTGTGCCAAGGCCTGTCCATATAATGCTATAGCAGACCTTATAAGACCATGTAAAAAGATATGTCCTGTTGGAGCGATCACCATGGATGAGAATGGTATTTGTGAAATAGATGACAGCAAATGTATAAAGTGCGGACAGTGTATACATGCCTGTCCATTTGGTGCTATAGGCTCTAAGACAGATATAGTAGATGTTATAAAGGATATGAGAGCTGGTAAGAGAGTTGTGGCTATGGTTGCTCCTGCAATCGAAGGCTCATTCGGTGTTGATATTACTATGGACAGCATAAGAACAGCATGTAAGAAGATTGGGTTTGAAGATATGTATGAGGTTGCCATTGGTGGCGATCTTACTGCTGGTTCGGAAGCTAAGGAATGGCTTGAAGCTAACAGGGAAGGCAAAAAGATGACTACATCATGTTGTCCTGCATTTGTTAATATGATTAAGAAGCATTTTCCAGAACTTACAGATAATATATCAACAACAGTTTCACCTATGTGTGCAGTTTCAAGAATGTTAAAGGCAAAGGATCCAGAGATTGTTACAGTATTCATAGGTCCATGTATTGCAAAAAAGGATGAAAGAAGAGATACATCTATAAAAGGTAATGCAGATTACGTACTCACAGTAGGAGAGTTCAGAGCAATGCTAAGGGCAAAGCATGTTAAGATAGAGCCTGAGGCTAATGCAAATCAGCAGGCAAGTGTATATGGTAAAAGATTTGGTAATGGTGGTGGAGTAACAGCTGCTGTTATAGAATGTATGAAAGAGCTTGGAGAAGATCCATCAAAGTTTACTATAGAAAAATGTGCCGGAGGTATGGAGTGTAAAAAAACACTTACATTACTTAAGATGGGCAGACTCCCAGCTGATTTTGTAGAGGGTATGGCATGTGAAGGCGGATGTGTTGGTGGACCAAGCCATCATCGTTCCAATAAGAATGAGGCACTGGTAGCTAAGGACAGGGATAAGCTTTTATCTGAGGCAGATTCAAGGGGTGTTTATGAGAACCTTAAGAATTATGAAACAGATGGATTTTCTATGCATAAATGTTAGAATTACTTTTCAGACAGTAAAGGAAATAGTGAATATGAGATATGATGGAATAAAAAAGATCCATGATGGAAAGTTTATAAGCAGATATGATATTACATACACAACTGAGGAAAATAAAACAAAGGTATATGAAATAATAAGCCGTAATAAGAATATAACATCCATAGCAGATCTTAAGAATCCATCACCTGATGGTGTAGTTATAGTTGTGACTGATACAAAGGGTGAGAAGCTTCTTCTTAACAAAGAATATAGAATGGCAGTAGGAGATTATGTTTATAATTTCCCTGCCGGACTTATTGATGCTGGTGAAACAGCTGAGGTTGCAGCAGCAAGGGAGCTGAAGGAAGAAACAGGACTTGAGCTTGTAAGCATAAAGGATACACTTTTCGACAGTTATAGTGCTATAGGTTTTTCTAATGAGACTAACAGGGTTGTTATTGGTAGGGCTGATGGAACGTTTTCAAAGAGTACATCTGCTGTAGAAGAGATATCAGCTGCGTGGTATACAAAGGCAGAGATAAGGGAGCTTCTTAAGAATAACAGGTTTGCAGCAAGAACGCAGGCGTTTTGTTATATGTGGGCGAAGAATGGAGATTAAACCATATGAAAAAAGTAAAAAAGACAGCGCTGATAAGTATTTTGTTTACAACATTTGCCAGCATGTTTCTTATGATATCAGGATGTGGTAAAAAGTATCAGGAGATAGCACTGTACAAGTATATAGAAAATACTGATGGAACATTGACGATTACTGAGCTTACAGATAAAGGCAGATCAGAATATGAGCTTACTGTACCGGCCATGCTTGATGGTAAAAAGGTTTTAGCTATAGGAGATGGAGCCTTTAGGGATGATACATTTATAAAGAAGGTTGTTATAGAAGACGGAATAGAGAGCATAGGTTCTAATGCTTTTTTATCATGCTATAATCTTGCAGATATAGATATACCTGAGTCAGTTACAGATATAGGAATGCATGCATTTACACAGACAGCATGGCATGAAACACAGTTGCAATCTTCAAAGGATATTGTCATAAACAGCATATTATGTGAGGCGGATTCTCAGCAGGAGAGCTATACTATAAGAGATGGAGTTGTAACAATATCGCCAGGAGTGTTTTATAATAATACTGTATTAAAAAAAGTGGATTTTCCATCATCTTTAAAGAAAATCGGAGCCAATGCATTTGCAGGCTGTAAGAATCTTACAGAGGCAGTGCTTCCGGATGGACTTGAAACTATAGGTTATGGAGTTTTTGCTGACAGCGGTATTAAAGAGATAAATGTTCCAAAAAGTGTCAAAAGTATAGGACAGGATGCATTTTTAGGAATAGATAAAGTGAATATGAACAGATAAGCCGCATTATTGTTTAAAGTATCTGAAAAAATGTAACAAAAAGTTATAAAGCTGATAAAAAGATGCCGGGGGTTTGTGCCCCCGGTCTCTTTATTTAAGGAAATCTTTTCTCATTGGGTTGAATACATCAACAAGTATACCATCTTCAAGTGCAGTAACGCCATGTTCTACATTAGATGGCATATATACACTGTCTCCCTGATTGACAATTTTAGTTTCGCCACCAATCGTGAATTCAAAGCTGCCTTTAGCAATATATGTTATCTGAAGGTGCTCATGCTTATGAAAATTCCCTTTTGATCCCTTTTTAAAAGAAATTTCACACATCATAAGATCATCTGAATAGCAAAGTATTTTTCTGGTAACTCCTGGTTCACAATCAGTTGGAATTACATCTTTATTGTATTTAAACATACATAGCCTCCTGTTTCGTTTTTTTTAATTATAGTTATATGCTGGTATGTTTGCAATATAATAATTTGTAGTGATTGTCATATTATAAAGATTTTTTGATATATTTTATGGAATATTTATTGTATAGAATATTTTTATCAGTATTCTAATTGAGGTTTAAATATGGTATTATATATATAACAGTAACTTACAGATTAATATTGATGATACATTAGGGAATTGGGTGAATATTATGAATAAGTACAGAGGCAGGTACGGGGCTGTTATATTAGGGCTTATGTCAGCTATAATGATAAGTGCGTGTCATGCTGTGGGGAGTAAAGAAAAATATAATGATATCGAAGATACTGGTATATATAATACAGCACAGTCACATGAAACAGAAAATAACGATATGATTATGGAGACAGATTCTGAATCATATGATTATGAAGGGGATAGCACACATAATGAAAATCAATCACAGCAATCCGCAGGTGGACAAACAGCAACAGAATATACGGCACCAGAACATATGGATGGTAAGGAATATAACAATACACATAAAAGCATTGAAAGCAGTACGTCTTCAAAAGCTGCTGCCACAACCAGAACAAGTGAAATCAGTCAGAGTGCTTCTAGTGTAGATAATAATGCTACTAAAGCTTATTTAGTCAGGACAGAGGTAAGAAAAGTGGTCAATTCATATGAAAAAATTAAATATGGTGCCACACGTAAGAATATCACAGAATATACATATGAAATATATAGTGATGACAGCAGGAAAGAAGTTGCACATGCCAGCAGTGTTGTGATAGACCGTTCAACTTATAGTGCAACAGATGATATATTAAAGGAAGAAGCAGAGTATAATTCTGTCAGCTATGCCGACCTATGGAATGAAATTCTTCAATGTGTTAACCGCTTCCGCGCAGACAATAACATAGCTGCTATAGTTCTTGATAATGATTTGTGTAAGGCGGCATGTATGAGAGCTGTAGAGATAGATTATTCTGCGTATTTTAGTCATATAAGACCAGATGGCAGAAGTGCCTTCACAGCATTGGATTATTATGGCTGTGTGACAGGATTCAGAGGTGAGAATCTTGCAGGAGGACAAAGAACACCAGAGCTTGTTGTTAAAGCATGGGAGGAGTCAGATAAAGGCCATAGGGAGCTGCTGCTTAACCCGAAGGTAAAAAAGATGGGGTGTGGCTACAGCTATTCAGGTACTATAGGTTATCCGGTATGGGCTCTTGAAATGACAGATTGAATAAGTATCATAAGATAAGCAGGAAACAGGGAAATGAAAAAGAGTATGAGAATATTATGTATTATATTTGCAATTATATGCTTTGCATATTATATACGCTGCGCAGCGTACGCAGGTGTTAAGTCATCTTTTATATGGATATGGCTGGTGGGTACAGCAGCTTTTTGTATATTGTATATATTGGGGCTGCTAGAAGACAGACATATATATACGCTTCCACGCATGGTTAAATATATATCACTTGTTATTATATGTTTTGGCACAGCACTATTTATAACATTAGAGATGTGTATAACATTTTGCATGAAGAAGAAGCCAGAGGATAACTGCGATTATATAATAGTACTTGGATGTCAGATAAGAGGAGACAGAATAACAAAGTCATTAAAAAACAGACTCGATGCAGCATATGATTATGCATGCAACAACCAGGATACAAGAATTATCGTATCTGGCGGACAGGGAAAAGGTGAGAATAAAACAGAAGCCCTTGCCATGTATGAATATCTGTGCAGCAGGGGAATATCATCAGAACGCATAGTTATGGAAGATAAATCAACAGATACCAATGAAAATATGCTTTATTCTGTCAGGCATATAGATGATTGTAATGCAAAAGTTGGTATAGTTACGAATGATTTTCACATATTCCGTGCAAAGCTTCTGGCACGTGGAAAAGGACTTAACAATATATGCGGTATTCCAGCTCCAAGTGATGAAGTGCTTTTTGTAAACTATATGGTAAGAGAAGCTGTCGGAATAGTGAAAGACTTCGTATATGGTAATTATCAGGTGAAATGAATTATTTAATATGGAAAAAACTTCTTATGTCCCCCAGCTTTTCATAACACTGGTTATAGCCGTCATTATACATAGACAAAATCTTGTTTTTGTCTTTTTCTAATCGTGAGAAGCCTTTGCTTACAGCAGGACGTATTATCATAACATCGCCATTTTTTTCATATTCCTCTAATTCGTGAAGACATGCGTTATATCTTTCTGCACGGGAAAGCAGGGCATCTGAAAGCTTAGGGTAAGTTTTCTCATATGACTTTGCTATTGCCTTTGTTGAACCTGATGTGTGTTTACTGTAACCAGCTTCGCGCGTGAGAATAACAAGAACTTTATCACAACCGTCATTAAACGCTCTCTTAAAAGGAATAGAATCTGTCAGACCTCCATCCATATATGGAATATTATCAATCACAATAGGAGGAAAAAGCATAGGAAGGGCACATGTAGCCTTTAATACAGTGTTTGTATGGTCTTTGCCTGTATATTTCATATATTCAGGTTGTCCAGTAAGTATATTGGTTACGACACAGTAGAAATCTCCCTTATAAGCCATGAACGAATCATAATCAAAAAGATTAAGCTCGTTAGGTATTGTTTCATAGGAAAATTCAAGTCCGTATACAGATCTGTTGTTTTTATCAAACATGTTCTCAATGCCAAGATAGCGTTTGTCATTTCTGTACTTCATAAGTACATTAAGATTACGTCCTGGTTGTCTTGAAGCCATAGATACACCATAAGCGGCGCCGGCTGAGACACCTATCATATAGTCTGGCATAATATTATTTTCAACAAGGGCATCCATAACACCACAAGAGAATATGGTTCTGAATGCACCACCTTCAAATACAATTCCTGTTTTCATACAATCCTCCATTATATATAAAAAGATGGGCGTTTCTGCACATCTGCAATATTAACTTATATTTTATATACATCATTAAAGTTGTCAAGTTTAAAATGCTGGGGTGTCTTACTTTAGCATGATAAGGTTGTCGATAGTTTGACAATACAAAGAATATATGGCAGTATATAAAATGTAAGAATTAATAAAGATTTTTGCAAGGTGCAAGCCGGTATTATTAAGATTGGAAGGAGATTAGTTTTGAAAAAAGGATTAAAAGGGCTTAAGGCCGTGGCATTTGTCGTTGTAGCAGCGGTAGCAGCATTATACTATTATATTGAGCTTCCTGCGATAAATATACATTCGCCGGGCTTCTGGAAGTTTATAATATTTGTGATGCTTATAGTAACTGTTGAAGTATGGCTTATGAATCATAGAAAAGCAGCCGGAGGCGGAAGGTATAGAGGAAATATTTCTGCAAAGGAGTTCTTTAGTGATTTTAAGACACAGGCGGGTTCTGTTCTTTTTAAAACTGCATTTGTGTGTACAGTTATTCTTGTTGTTTTATATGTTGCTGGAAATATTCTTTCATCACCTGTCATCAATGCATCTAAGTATCAGCAGCTTCTTAAGGTGGAAACAAGGAATTTTACTGATGATATTAAAGAGGTATCATATGACAAAATTCCACTGCTTGATAAAGATTCAGCCTCTATTATAGGAACTAGAGTTATGGGTACTATGGTGGATATGGTATCGCAGTATGAAGTTGATGATATGTATTCACAGATTAACTATAAAGAAAAACCTGTCAGGGTGACACCATTAAGATATGGCAATCTTATAAAGTGGTTTACGAATCATAAGAATGGAATTCCTGCTTATATAAGAATAGATATGACTACGCAGGAGGCAGAATGTGTAAGACTGACAGAAGGAATAAAATATTCAAAGTCTGATCACTTTTCAAGATATATATACAGACATTTAAGATTTGCATATCCAACATATATTTTCGATGATATTAATTTTGAAATAGATGATAATGGAACACCTTACTGGGTATGCCCTGTTAAGAAGTATAATATCGGATTGTTTGGTGGACAGACAGTAGGAAGAGTTGTTTTATGCAATGCTGTTACAGGTGAAATGACAGATTATTCAGTTGATGAGGTGCCAACATGGGTGGATAAGGTATATTCAGCAGAGCTTCTTATTGACCTGTATGATTATAACGGAAGCCTTAAGCATGGATTTATAAATAGTGTATTAAGCCAGAAGGATTGCCTCAAGACAACAGATGGATACAATTATATTGCACTTGAGGATGATGTATGGGTATATACAGGCATAACATCAGTTGGTCAGGATAATTCTAATGTTGGATTTGTTCTTATGAACCAGCGTACTATGGAAACAAGATATTATGAGGTATCAGGTGCCGAAGAATATTCAGCTATGGATTCAGCTAAGGGAAGGGTGCAGAATCTTGGATATACGGCTACATTTCCTCTTATTATCAACATAAGTGGACAGCCAACATATTTTATGGCACTAAAAGATGGTGCAGGTCTTGTTAAGTCATATGCCATGCTTAACATAGAAAAGTATCAGAATGTTGCTATAGGTGATTCGGTTCTGCAGTGTGAATCTAATTATATTAAACTTCTTAAAGATAATGGAATAGTAGAGGAGCAGCAGCCAGAGGTAAAAGAAACAAAAAAAGTAAAAGATATAATATCAAAAATAATGCCGGTTGTTATTGATGGAAATACACATATGTATATTATGTTAAGCCAAAATGACAGCATATATGATGTGGATGTTTCAAAATATGTGGATATTATAAAATATTCAGAAGGTATGGAAATAACGCTTGAATATACTATGGATTCACGGCTTAATAAAGTAGTTGGAATCATAAAATAATATAAGTGCATGTTATCTGTCATCTTATTTGACATGTTTCGACAGCTGCTTGTATTATAATACAGATATACCGCGCGATATTATCACTGATCATTAAATCCGGTTATAAATATTCAGTGGAAATTAAGTGATTGAGTAAAAAAAAGCTGTACTTATTTGGTATTTTATGACAAATAATGTTGTAAAATTTACGAAAAGTTGGTACAATTATAACTAAATTGAATGTATAAGGAGAAAGATAATGGATATTATTGTAAAATACATTGATGAATTGCTTGAGAAAAGCACACCTGATGCACCTATGTGGAACATAGAAAAGATAAGACAGGGACTTAAGTCTAACTGGAATTATATTGATGGTGTTATGATAAAAGCAGTGCTTCAGATGTATGATGTAACAAAGGATGAGAAGTATCTTAAGTTTGCAGATGACTTTATCGATTACAGAGTTCATGAGGATGGAACTATAGAAGGATATAGTATTGGTGAGAAGAATATTGATAACGTCAATGCAGGAAAGACATTATTTGAGCTGTATGATCTTACAGGAAAAGAAAAGTACAGAAAAGCTATTGATCTTGTATACTCACAGATAGAGATTATGCCAAGATGTAATAACGAGGCAAGATCTTTCTGGCATAAGGATATATATCCTAACCAGGTATGGCTTGATGGTATGTATATGGGACAGCCATTTTATCTTGAATATGAGACTAAGTTTAATAACAGAAAGAATTATCCTGATATATTTGCACAGTTTAAGTATGTTATTGAAAACATGAGGAATCCACTTAACGGATTATATTATCATGCTATAGATGTAAGCAGGGAAGCATTCTGGTGTGATAAAGTAACAGGTTTATCACAGCATTGCTGGTTAAGGGCAAGCGGCTGGTATGCCATGGCTCTTCTTGATACGCTTGATAAGATTGATAATTCTGACCACAAGTATGATGCAGAATGTAAGATGCTTGAAGATGCTTTTGTTGATCTTATTAATTCTATGCTTAAGTACCAGGATGAGAGCGGTATGTGGTATCAGGTAGTTAACTATGGTGGCATGAAGGATAATTATCTTGAAACAAGTGGAAGCTCTATTATGGCATATGCACTTCTTAAGGGTGTAAGATTAGGATATCTTCCAGAAAGCTATAGAGAGTATGCTGAAAAGGCTATTGATGGTATATGTGCTAAATACTTAAAGACTGATGAAGGTGAGATGTCACTTGGTGGTATCTGTCTTGTTGCAGGTCTTGGTGGTAAGGATGAAAGACCTGGAACATATGATTATTATATGTCAGAGCCTATAGTTGAAGATGATGCAAAGGGTGTTGGTCCATTCCTGCTTGCTTATACAGAAATGTTAACTTATAAGAAGAACAATAAGTAATATAGAATTGTTTATATTCAATGGGGGATCAATATATATTATTGGTCCTCTTTTGCTTACATAAAATGTTGTGTTGAAAATCAGATTAATATCAGATTTTAAGAATGGAGGATTATTATGAAACCATATATTACAATGGAAGAGGTTATACAGACACAGGGAGCAGACAGTAGAACACACAGGTTCCTTACAGAAAAGAATGGGTGCACTAATGGCTGCGCATCAGGAACAACTATATACGCATCAACACAGTTTTCAGACAGACCTGGTGTACATGAAGACCAGGAAGGCTTTTATGTTCTTGAGGGAGAAGGCTATGCAAAACTTGATGATCTTGTATTTCCAATAAAGAAAGGTGATTCTTTTGTGGCGTTAGCTGGTGTTGCCCATACTATAAGGACTAAAGAAGGATGTGAACCGGTTAAAGTGTTCTGGTTTCATAGTGCTAAGTGATTATGACTGATGGGGTTGCTTATGGATGAAAAGGAATTCGGAATGCTGGAGGAAAAACAGCAGAAGAAGTATCTGTTTAAAGAAAATGTAAGATTGAACGAACTTAAGCAGGAGCTTGAAGCTGACAGGGAACTTATCGATATCCAGAAGGGAATGCTTCATAGACAACAGAAAAAGAACCAGTTGCTGCAAAAACAGCTTGAAAACCAAAAGATATTTTTTGACCAGAAGTGGGAGATACTTGAGCGCGAGACAAGACAGCTTGCACTTGATAAAGAAAAGTTTAACAGGGAAAAGCTTATGTATCGTGACAAGGTTTATCGTGAGGCAAGAAGAAGCATGTCTAATGCGGAAAATGTCAAGATATTTTTCCGTGGAGTAAATGATACTGAATCAGTTAAGAAGCGATACAGGGCATTGTTAAAGATATATCATCCGGATAATATGAATGGTGACAATGACCTTGTACTTGCAATTAATGAAGAATATGAAAGATTATTAAGATTTTACCTGGGAACATAGCGCAAATCTGACAGTAATAGTTATTATTGTTAGGTTTGTGCTTGTTTTTATTGTTGTTATTTAAACTGTGTTGTATAATAACAACGGATATTTTACATACGATATCTATGTGGATAAAATATGATGTAAGGATTGAGTGGATTGCAAAGTAATGTAGCAATACTGATACATCAAATATCAAAAGTTACTTGGATAAGGAGAGAGAAGAATGTTTAAGATTAATGAAAATTATTTAAAGCTTCCAGGAAGTTATCTGTTTTCTACTATTGCTAAAAAGGTTAACGCGTATAGTGCGGCTAATCCGGACAAAGAAATCATAAGGCTTGGTATAGGAGATGTTACACTTCCACTTGCACCAGCAGTTATAGATGCATTACATAAATCAGTGGACGAGATGGGGCATGCAGAAACATTTCATGGATATGCACCAGATCTTGGTTATGAGTTTTTAAGAAGTGCGATTGTAGAGCACGACTATAAAAAGAGAGGTGCAGATATATCAGCTGATGAAATATTTATAAGTGACGGAGCTAAATCAGATTCAGGCAATATCGGAGACATCTTCTCAGTTGACAATAAGATTGCAGTGTGTGATCCTGTATATCCTGTATATGTAGATACTAATGCCATGGCAGGCAGAACAGGCGATTATATACCAGAACAGCAGAAGTGGAGCAATGTTATATATATGCCTTGTACAGCAGAAACTAATTTTGCACCAGAGCTTCCAAAGGAAACTCCAGATATCATATATCTTTGCTTCCCTAACAATCCTACAGGTTCAACTATAACAAAGGATGAACTTCAGAAGTGGGTAGACTATGCTAACAAGGTTGGTGCAGTTATTATATATGATGCAGCTTATGAAGCATATATATCAGAAGATAATGTGCCACATACTATATATGAATGTGAAGGGGCAAGAACATGTGCTATTGAGCTTCGTTCTTTCTCTAAGAATGCAGGTTTTACGGGTACAAGACTTGGATTCACAGTAATACCTAAAGATCTTAAGAGTGGTGATGTTATGCTTCATAGTCTCTGGGCAAGAAGACATGGTACTAAGTTTAATGGTGCACCATATATCATCCAGAGAGCAGGTGAAGCTGTATACACAGAAGAAGGACAGAAACAGACAGGAGAGCAGATAGCATATTATATGAACAATGCAAAGACTATACTTGAAGGCTTAAAGTCAGCTGGCTATACAGTATCAGGTGGTGTCAATGCACCATATATCTGGTTAAAGACTCCTGATAAGATGACTTCATGGGAATTCTTTGATTACCTTCTTGAAAATGCTAATGTAGTAGGTACTCCTGGTTCAGGCTTTGGACCAAGTGGTGAGGGATACTTCAGACTGACTGCATTTGGTTCATATGAGAATACAGTTAAGGCACTTGATAGAATTAAGGCATTATAAATTGTGGCTTGGTTAAGTTTGTTGTTTATAAATAGGGTCACATTACATTTTAATAGGGAATACACAAGGGGCTTGAGTGCAGTGCACTCAAGCCCCATCTTGTATATCCGCTATATATTCTATGCTATTTAAAATATCCTCTGTTATTTAAGCAGTTTTTTGGTTGTTTTTAATATGCGATAAGTTACTGTAACATCATTTGAATTAAATATGGTCAAACTTAGGCATAAGTGCTGCACCAATAGCTGTAGGACCTGTGTGGCATGCCGTTACAACACCAATACGTGTCTTGAATTCCACACCTGATTCAAGCAGTTTAGTCTTTATGGCTTCTTCTACTTCTTTACGGAATTCTTCTGCCTCGTCCTTGTTGGTACAGTAGCCAACGGTGATATCATAGTCGTTGATATCTATGCCAGGTTCTTCGAAATGCTTGCATAAAAATTCAATAACCTTAGCTTTAGCTTTCTTTCTCGTCCTAAAGAATCCACCAACGCTGATTTCTCCGCCCTTCATGATGATGATAGGACGTAAACTCAACTTGCCTGTTATCATAGCCGCTGTTCTGACAAGACGACCGCCTTTAGTAAGATAATCAAGCGATTCTGTTGTGAATATGATTCTTCCGTAAGGTCTTAATGCCTCAAGCTTTTTAACAGCCTCCTCATAAGAATAACCAGCATCTCTCATGCACATAGCTTCATAAACAAAAAGAGACATAGATGCAGAGTTCTGTAAAGAATTGATAACGGTAATCTTAGCATCAGGATAATCCTCAAGAATCATATCTTTTGCCGAGCAGGCAGAGTTATAAGAGCCTGAGAAAAATGTTGTAATACAGCAGCATATTATAGGAATACCAGCCTCAACTGATGGCATGAAAGCATCAACATAATCCTGTATAGATGGAAGAGAAGACTTTGGAAAAGCATTCTCATCTGTCATTTTTTTATAAAATTCATCATAGCTGATCTCGAACTGCTCTTTATAGTAAGTATGTCCGTCAAATGTTGTATATAAAGGGACTAATGTAACATCATGTTCGTCTGCGTAGTCTTTAACCCAGTCACATGAAGTATCACTTATAAGTTTAAACATATATGCCTCCAACTTGAGTAAAATTTCTTTGTATATGATAACACATAGTTTTGAATACTACAATATATAATTTGAAAAATGTTAAAATGCCATGTAAAGATTTTTCTATATAGATGAATGAGCTATGAATAAAAGTTACAGAGAGTAAGAGCTATACGAAGGATGAAATTTACAGAAGTAAAAAATATACGAAAAATAAAAAAATATACAAAGAATAAGAAACGTAAAAAGAGATGTAAAATAAAAATATACAAACAAAAATACAAAAATATGTAATATTTATACAAAAATAATTGATAATAATATAAATATATGGTAATATTGCTATAAGTTTTTTGAAGATGTAAGGGTCATAAATACCTTTTGATCCTGACATCTACAGTATTTTAATATAAGGAAAGAGAGAAAGAAAAACATGGAAGCATTGTTGATTTTGGTCATAGTGGCATCTTTGCTTGCTATTGGCTATGCGGCATTTAACTTTGCAAGTGTTAAGAGACTTGATGAAGGAACAGATCGCATGAAGGATATTGCATCAGCCATAAGAGTTGGTGCGAACGCATTTATAGAGTATGAATATAAAATAATAGCAGTAGTAGTTGCTGTTATAGCAGTTATCTTTATGATTATATTTACAATCCAGTATAAAGCGTTTAGCTGGGAACCATCAGTATGTTTTATAATCGGAGTTGTTATGAGCGCCCTGGCAGGATATGTAGGCATGAAGATAGCAACTTATTCTAATGTAAGAGTATCTAATACAGCAAGACAGACAAAAGATATAGGTAAGACACTAAAGGTTGCTTTAAAGGGCGGTTCAGTCATGGGATTATGTGTAGGAGGATTTGCTCTTTTAGGTCTTTTTCTTGTCTATCTTATATTCGGTTATGGATTGGGACATATAAAAACAGAATCACTTATAGAAGGACAGCATGTGTTCACGCAGTGTCTTTCATGTTATGCATTAGGCTGTTCCATAGTTGCCATGTTTAACCGTGTGGGTGGTGGTATATATACAAAGGCAGCAGATATGGGAGCCGATCTTGTTGGTAAGACAGAGGCACATATACCAGAGGATGATCCACGTAATCCAGCGACTATAGCTGATAATGTAGGTGATAACGTTGGAGATGTTGCGGGACTTGGTTCAGATCTTTTAGAGTCATTTGTAGGTGCAATATCATCAGCTATTATTCTTGCAGTAAGCTTATCACTTCATGCAGCGGCTGATGCAGCTATACCATATGATATATTACAGAAAATGATGTATTTCCCACTTGTGTTTGCATCTATTGGTCTTATTGCATCTATACTTGGTATTGCATTTGTACTTTTAAAGAAAGGTTCTGATAATCCTCACAGGGATCTTAACATATCAACGTGGAGTGCAGCAGCTATAACTATTATTGGTGGCTTTGTGGCAACATATATGTTATTTAAAGGAAGAACAGATTTTTCTGCAATAAGTTTTAATATAGGCTTTATATCACCATGGATAGCAGCTTCACTTGGTGTTGTAAGTGGTGTGGTAATAGGCGGAATAGCAGAATACTATACAAGCTATGATTATAAGCCTACACAGCTTATAGCACTTGCATCTAAGGAAGGCCCGGCACTTACTATAACACAGGGACTTGCAGTTGGCATGAAGTCGTGTATGCTGCCTCTTATTGTACTTGGTCTTACAACATATGTTTCATATGCAGTGTCTGGTATGTTTGGTATTGCCATGGCAGCAGTAGGTATGCTTTCCTTCGTATCAGCTACAGTATCAGTTGATACATACGGACCTATTTCAGATAATGCAGGTGGTATAGCTGAGATGGCTGAGCTTGAACCTGCGGTAAGAGATATTACAGACAAACTTGATTCGGTAGGCAACACGACAGCAGCTATAGGTAAAGGTTTTGCCATAGGTTCAGCCTCGCTTGCAGCATTATCACTTATGGTAAGCTTTTTATATGCATTTCTTCCAGCAGGTGAAACACTGGCACTGGATTTTACCAATCCGCTTATACTTGCAGGTGCATTAGTAGGTGGAGCACTTCCATTCCTGTTTTCAGGTATGCTTATAGAGGCAGTAGCCAATGCAGCAAGGAAGATGGTTGAAGAGGTCAGAAGACAGTTCAGGGAAATCCCAGGTATACTTGAGGGTAAGGCAAAACCTGATTATAAGACATGTATAGAGATATCTTCACAGGGTGCATTAAAGGAAATGAAGGTTCCATCTGTTCTTGCTATTCTGTTTCCGCTTGTTTCAGGCTTTCTTTTTGGACCTATGTTTGTTGGAGGACTTCTTATAGGTGCAACACTTTCAGCAATCATGCTTGCTATATTTACAGGTAATGCAGGTGGTGCATGGGATAACGGCAAGAAGTATATTGAATCAGGTGCAATTAAAGGACAGGGTAAAGGTTCACCTGCACACGATGCAGCAGTTGTTGGTGATACAGTAGGAGATCCTTTAAAAGATACAGTAGGTCCTTCATTAGATATTCTTATCAAGATTATGTCAACAGTATCGCTTGTAGCAGCTGTACTTTTCTATAATTATAATCTTTTATATCTTATATTCGGTATAAGATAAAGTCAGGATTGCTACATTGCTATGCAATTCATGTAATTCTGACATCATAATATACATAAGCGGAAAACTATATTCGCAGATTATTAATCTGCATAGTAGTTTCCGCTTATTTTATGCACAATTTATGTAAATATATGTAAAATAAATTTAAAACTGAATAAAAACTAGCTAAACTAAGACAATCAGATATGGTTTATTATTTAAAAAAGTGGTAGAATAAATAACATAACATCTTATTATTAAAGAAGAGGATTTATAAAATGAAGGTATTGGCATTTCTTACAGATGGTTTTGAAACAGTGGAAGCGTTAGCAGTTATAGATGTATTAAGAAGAGCGAAGATTAATGTAATAACAGTTTCTATTACAGGTGATAAGTTAGTTGAAAGTGCACAGAATATTAAAGTCCAGGCTGATAGCCTGATATCAGAGATAAAATGTGAAAAAGATGATGTGATGTTTCTTCCAGGAGGACCAGGACACAAAGCATATGTTGATTGTGAAGCTTTGACTGATATGCTTATAACACATAACAATGAAGGTGGAAGGATTGCAGCTATATGTGCAGCACCAAGTGTTATAGGAATGTTGGGCATGCTCAAAGGAAAGAAAGCAACATGTTTCCCAGGCTTTGAAGAAATGCTGAAGGGGGCAGAGCTTGCATGCGCAGATGTCAGAGTTGTGACAGACGGCAGCATTACAACATCAAGAGGAATGGGAACATCTATTGATCTTGGCCTTGAACTTGTAAGACTATTAGAAGGAAAGGACGAAGCTGATAGACTTGCGCATAGTACACAGTATGTGAATGCATAATGTTGATTTGGGAGTTAAGATAAAAGTATGAATGAGTATTATGATTACGATGAGGCATTAAAAGTAAATCAGGAAAGAAAGCGTAAGGCTGCAGCATTAAAACGCAAAAGACAGGCACAGATACGTCTGATAAAAAGAAATATATTATGTGCGGTTATTCTTGTAGCATTGACACTGATTGTTATTCAGTTTTTAAGACACATAGTTCCGGATATAAGCAGACAGAATGAGTTAAAACAGGAAATGGTGTTGGCTGATACTGGAAATTATGATGATGTGATAACGGTTGTACAGGAAAAACCAACCTTTAGATATGCATTAAAGTCGGTTATGTATAAGGAAATGACAGATACAGATATACAGTCACCATATATAGCGCTTCTTGATGTTACTGATAATGAGTTTATAGCAGGAAAACAGATTAATACAAGGATATATCCTGCATCTATGACAAAGGTTATGTCACTGATAATTGCTGTTGAAAATATAAAAGATCTTAATGAAACATATAAGTTTGGATTTGATGAACTGAATTATCTTTATATAGAGCAGGCCTCTGTGGCAGGCTTTAGTGTTGATGAGGAAGTTAAAGCTAAGGATCTTTTATATGGTCTGGTTCTGCCATCGGGCGCAGATGCGGCTTATGGTATTGCAAGGATGGCAGCAGGTTCACAGGAGGCTTTTGTAGAGCTTATGAATGAAAAATGTGATGAGTTAGGTTTAAAGAATACTCATTTCTGTAATCCATCAGGACTTCATGACGAAAACCAGTATACAACACCTGCTGAGATGGCTCTTATTATGAAATATGCTATGAGCAACGAAGAGTGTGCAAAGGTTCTTGGAACTTATCAGTATACAACAGAAGCAACACCGCAGCATCCGCAGGGAATATCTCTTACAAGTACTATGTTTTCAAGAATGTATGGAAATGAAGTAGAAGGAGTAACTATTAAAGCAGGAAAGACAGGATATACAGACCAGGCACATAACTGTCTAGTGAATTATGCTGTTAAAGGCGATAAAGAGTATGTAACAGTTATGGCAGCAGCTGGAAACAGATGGTATGTTATATTTGATGGATTTAAGATTCTTGAGCGTTATCTTCCATAACTTACCATAATAATATAATAAGGATTACACATAATAATACCAGGATAAGCAATAAAGCTTATTCAATAACAATGATACGTCATAAGACGTAAGGACGGAGGTTTATTATGGCTAATTCAAGTTCAACTTCATCAAAGACTAAACAGAATGCACAGGATGCACTCGACAGATTCAAGATGGAAGTAGCATCAGAGATCGGTGTTAACTTAAAGGAAGGCTACAATGGAGATTTAACTTCCGCTGAGGCAGGTTCTGTTGGTGGTAACATGGTTAAGAAGATGATAAAAAGACAGGAAGAACAGATGTCGCAGGGTAACTAGAAATAGTGCTTAAGATGTTCTGATAGTTTTATGTTTGTCATCAGCATGTGACAGGAAATGCTGAAACATCACCTGATATATGATAGATATCTTATATCAGGTGATGTTTTTTGTTGCTTATATTTTTGACACTTACATCATATTATTTATACCAATATTTGTTTGAGTCTATATTTAATTATACCCATAGGCTGTAAGTAGGCTTATCCATTTTCTGGTCCAGTGTTTCCATGATAAATCAGAGCATGCATAATTATATCCGTTTCTAAGCTCATTTATAATATTTTCGTCTTTGTGTTCTATTCTTTTTAGAAGCTGGTTTAATATATCCGGCATAGAGTCAAGAGCCTCAAGTGAATATGTATGGATACCATAAGCACTTTTATTTTTTAGTACATATGTAAAATAATCAGATGTATCAGACAGGCAGAGACAGCCATTCATAAGTGATAAAGGTATGCGGTCGTGAATACCGTATTTAAACCAAGGCATCTGATTAACTGATATCTGTGAAGAAGCATATATGCATGGTAAGCTGCTGTAAGATACTTCCGGTCTTATATGAAGGTATTTAGATATATCAGGAGCAAGAATATCGCATTTGTCAGCGAAAGCATCCCATCCATGTCCATATATTATTATATCGATATGATTTTTGATTATCTGGGTAATGATTTCTTCACGTATGACGGCTTGAAGAAATACATCAACAAGAAAATTATTATACAGGTATTCAACAGGCCGCATATCTGTATTTAAGATGTCTGCCTCTATCAGTTCTTTAACAGCAGCTTCCTGTGTGAGTCCGGGCTTTTCAAGAAGAAGCGTAAAAAGCGGATGATTATCAAGGGAATGTCTGCTGCTATATAGTAAAGACGTTTTGATGGGATCTGTGTAAGTGCCAGTGAATATAAGATTGTCAGGCCGTTTGAAATATCCGGATAGGACTTTGCTGGCATTGTGTGTGTATGGATCTAAGGAACCAGACAAGGAACCGGAAGTTTGCTGCAGTGACTGGAAGTTATCAGCAGCAAGAGGCATGACATGTACGCTTCTTATGTGTGGAAAACTTTCTTTTATCAATGCTGCATGGTTCATATCAAGACATATAATATTAAAGTTGTGTATGGTGGCACTGAGAGCTTCATAATGATATAAAGGATGATCCAGTATATAATGCCATATAGGAATATTAAAATAATTCAGCAGATATTCGTTGTTATATCTTATAACAGGAATACGTGTATTGATATCAATAACAGCATCATAGTCAGCATCAAAATAAGGCTTCAATATGGCGTAAGCCATATCAGAAGCCTTTGGAACTTTTATATGAGTTACATGCATACCTGCATTGATTAATTCGTCTGAGATTCTTTTTTCAAAATAATCTGTTGAACTATAACATATATCTTTTGAACTTAGAAAGAGTATTTTTTTCATATATTTATTTCCTTGTTATTACTTTGCTGTTACATTAAATTCTGCATTATAAAATCATAAATATCCTGGCTTGAATCTTTCCATTTGCTGCACATTTCTTTTGCCTGTTCCTCTAAAGGTACATCAAGATTTAATTCAATAAGCTTGCTGTTTCCTTCCTTAACCATAAGATGAGCAATATATGAACCATTGGTGGTGCGGTAGTAGTCTGAGGTGGTTCCAACCTCACTCTTAAGTTCATATTTGTTTGTGACAAGATAGTTGTCTATTTCTTCCCTGATAGTCTGGGATATCTTTGTATAGAAAAAAGCTACAGTATCTTCACCTTCCTGTGTCAGCTTATATTGTGTGTTATTCTCATAGTTTATCTGTTGTATGAATGAATCCTCAACAAGTGAGTTAATAGTTTCCTGAAATGTAAAATAATTAGTATATTCTTTATCAAGCATAAAAGTAGATATCTGTACATTGGAAAGTGGAAAGTTTACTTTACTTAGCATGTATAGAATCATAAGCTTGTATAGAGTTGTCGAATCAGTGTTCATGTATAATTCCGTCCTTGGTAGATGTTATTATCTTTAAAATACTGGTTTAGAGTGTTTAAAACCAGTTTCTTATTAGCACTCCACATAGGAGCTTCAAGCAGGGACTTAGGACCATCGCCTGTTATACGATGTATGACCATATCCTTTGGCAGACGTGCTATTATTTGTCCTACAATAGCAGTGTATTCGTTTAAATCCAGTGCTTTAAAAGCACCATTAATATAATCAGTATAAAGATCTGTACCTTTTAAAATGTGTAGAAGCTGAAGTTTAATTCCCCATGCACCGCTGTGTGCGATATAATCGGCAGTTTCCAATATATCAGAAGTGCTTTCACCAGGAAGACCTATTATCATATGTACAATAGGGTGAATACCTATGTTTATCAGTCTTTTTACACAATTATCGTATGTATCAAGAGAATATCCCCGTCTTATATAATCAGCAGTATTTTCGTGTATAGTCTGCAGCCCAAGTTCTATCCATACAGGCTTTATAGAAGCAAGTTCGGATAGAAGTGATAATATATTGTCGTCTATGCAGTCTGGTCTTGTCGCTATTGAAAGAATATCAATATCATTTCTTGATATAACTGGCATATAAAGATTACGAAGATAGGACACATCAGCATATGTATTGGTAAAGGACTGAAAATATGCGATATAATGTCCATCATTATATTTTGCTGCTATAAGTTCTTTGGCTTTTATAATCTGTTCATCGACAGATTGTGAAAGTGCATATCCTGCCCTGCCACCGGCAAAATCACCAGAACCACCAGCACTGCAGAATATACATCCTCTAGTGTCAATTAGCCCGTCACGGTTAGGACACGACATACCACCGTTCAGGGCTAATTTATATATCTTATGACCATATTCTTTTTTTAAGTATTCGTTTAGTGAATAATAATATGGCAACATTATCTGATATGATCCATAACAGCTTTAGCCACAACATCTGTAACCTGTGGATCAAAAGCTTCTGGCAGAATGTTTGTATCAGAAAGCTGTGATTCAGGTATAAGGTTTGCTATAGCAAGGGCAGCAGCAAGCTTCATTTCTTCTGTTATCTGTGTAGCACGTCCTTCTAATGCACCTTTGAATATACCAGGGAAAGCTATTACGTTATTAACCTGATTAGGGAAATCCGAGCGGCCCGTTCCTACAACTCTTGCACCAGCAGCTTTGGCTATATCTGGCATGATCTCAGGTACAGGGTTGGCCATGGCAAATATAATAGCATCCTTATTCATGGTTTTAACCATATCTGCTGTTACTATGTTAGGAGCAGAAACACCTACAAATACATCAGCACCAGCAAGGGCATCTGCAAGTGAACCAGTTTTTTCTTCAAGGTTAGTTACTTCCATCATAGATTCCTGCATCCAGTTAAGGCCTTCGCTCTTTTTAGAAAGAATACCTGACTTGTCGCACATTGTTACATTCTTGAAACCATATGTAAGAAGAAGCTTGGTAATAGCAACGCCAGCAGAGCCGGCACCGTTTATTATGACCTTACATTCTTCTTTGGTTTTTCCTGTTACCTTAAGACCATTGATTATACCGGCAAGCACAACGATAGCAGTACCATGCTGGTCATCATGGAATACAGGTATATCAAGAAGTTCTTTTAATCTTGATTCTATTTCAAAGCATCGTGGAGCAGATATATCTTCAAGGTTGATACCGCCAAATGCAGGAGCTATATTAACAACTGTTTTGATGATTTCGTCAGTATCCTGTGTATCAAGACAGATAGGCACTGCGTTAACTCCACCAAATGATTTGAATAAAACGGCTTTTCCTTCCATAACAGGCATAGCTGCATGAGCTCCTATATTGCCAAGTCCAAGGACAGCACTTCCGTCAGATACAACAGCAATAGTGTTTGCTTTGATAGTGTACTTGTAAGCAGCTTCCTTATCTTTAGCAATAACCTTGCAAGGTTCAGCTACACCAGGTGTGTAAGCAAGAGCAAGGTCTTCTCTTGTAGTGATACTCATCTTAGGAGTTGTTTCGAATTTTCCGTTCCATTCTTCATGAAGCTGTAAAGCTTTTTCTGCATTAGTCATGATATATGTTCCTTTCATTATATAAGTGAATCAGTAGTGGTAAAATTAACAATACAAAATACTGAAAATATTATCCCAATATTCATATAATATCACAAGCTAAAAATATCATCAATATAAGTCTTTCATTTCTGGAAAAAATATTGTATAATAGGAAAGAAATCTAAGATACACGTTTCAGTATCGTTTCCCAGATAACATAACAGTATGATCAACGATTAATAGAATTATTAAGTTTACGAAAGCTTATATACAAAAGCAAAGAGTTATGCGTAATGTGTTGGTATTCAGGAGGTTTTGAATGAGAGAAAAGTTAGAAACACTTTCAGTAAGCGTATTGAAAGAATTTGCAAAAGATAAGAATATAAAGAATATATCTGCCATGAGAAAAAGCGAGCTTATAGATGCTATTCTGGCTGCTAACAATGAAGAAGAGCAGACACATAGTAAACATGACGAAGAAAAAACAGTTAAAAAAGAAGTGAAAAGAAGCTCGTCATATGAAAGAAATGCACATGCCGCAGATATTGTTAATGATGAAAAAGTATCATATGACAACCGGCAGCAGGAGAATAGACAGCAGGAAAGTACTGATACAGCAGATATACAGGAAAATGTACCTGAGATAGCGGATGGTATATTGGAGGTGCTTCAGGAGGGATATGGATTTATCAGATGTGAGAATTTCCTTCCGGGAGATAATGATGTGTATGTTGCACCTTCACTTATCAGAAAGTTTAACTTAAAGACAGGAGATATCATAAGAGGACCTAAAAGACCTAAGACACAGAGCGAAAAGTTTTCAGCTATCAGTTTTTTAGAAACAGTTAATGGTCTTAGTCCTATAGTGGCACAAAGAAGAAGAGCCTTTGAAACTCTTACACCTATATTTCCTAATGAAAGAATCCATCTTGAAAAGAATTCCAACACAATAGCCATGAGAATGGTAGACCTTATATCTCCTATAGGTAAAGGACAGCGAGGTATGATTGTGTCACAGCCTAAGTCAGGAAAAACAACACTTCTTAAGCAGATTGCCAATGCAGTTACTAAGAATAATCCTGAAATGCATCTTATGATACTTCTTATAGACGAGCGTCCTGAGGAAGTAACAGATATAAGGGAGTCTATAGTTGGTGATAACGTGGAAGTTATATATTCAACATTTGATGAGCTTCCTGAAAGACACAGAAGAGTTTCAGAGATGACTATAGAAAGAGCAAAAAGACTTGTGGAGCAGAAGCAGGATGTTATTATACTTCTTGATAGTATAACAAGACTTGCAAGGGCATATAATCTTACAGTGCAGGCAAGTGGACGTACATTATCAGGTGGTCTTGATCCGGCAGCACTGCATATGCCTAAAAGATTCTTTGGTGCTGCACGTAACATGAGAGAAGGGGGAAGCCTTACAATACTTGCAACAGCGCTTGTTGAGACAGGAAGCAAGATGGATGATGTTGTATTCGAGGAATTCAAGGGAACAGGCAATATGGAACTTGTACTTGACAGAAAGCTTTCAGAGAAGAGAGTTTTTCCTGCCATAGATATAGCTAAGTCAGGAACCCGTAGAGAAGACCTCCTTCTTAATAAAGAAGAGCTTGAAGCGGTTGATATTATGAGAAAAGCACTTAACGGCTTAAAGACCGATGAAGCTGCAGAAAGAATCCTTGACTTATTTACCAAAACTAAGAATAATGCGGAATTTGTACAGACTGTCATAAAGAATAGAAGAGTGTAAAATTTTCAATTTGAAAAATTTATATAAAAATAAAATTTGTGCTTGCATTATATAGAACGCTATGATACAATAACAAAGCTGTTTATCAAAATGATAAAAAGAAATAAGGATAAATCATATAAAGATATTGTAAAGAGGTGAAAATAATGAGAGAAGGAATACATCCAGCATACTACCAGGCAAAGGTTGTTTGTAACTGTGGTAATGAATTCGTAACAGGATCTACAAAGGAAGAAATCCACGTAGAAATCTGTTCAAAGTGCCATCCTTTCTATACAGGACAGCAGAAAGCTACATCAGCTCGTGGACGTATTGATAAGTTCAACAAGAAGTATGGTGTTAATAACTAGTTATGAGCATGAAGTTGAGGTTGTCAAAGACCTCAACTTTTTTACTTTATACGTTTTTAACAAAACAGGAGGTATGTGCTATGAAACCATCAGGTATAGGTGGACAGGCTGTTATTGAGGGGATTATGATGCGCAACAAGGATAAGTATTCTATTGCGGTAAGAAAGCCTGATCATGAGATAGAAGTTACTGTAAGAGATTGTAAGTTGCTTACAGAAAAACATAAATGGATGGGATATCCTATAATAAGAGGTGTTGTAAGCTTTATAGATTCTCTTATAACAGGAATATCAACAATAAATTATTCGGCATCATTTTATGACGATCCAGAGGAACAAAAAATAACGAAAGCAGATGAGATAGGAAAATCACTGTTTAAAGATAAGTTTGAGTCAGTTTTGATGGCATTTACAGTTATATTATCTGTATTTATGGCTGTAGGGCTTTTTATGCTGCTTCCTTATTTTGTTTCCAGACTTGTAAAGGGATACGTAGCATCTAAAACACTTCTTAACTTTATAGAAGGACTTGTAAGAGTTGCTATATTTATATTGTATCTGCTTATTATATCTCTTATGAAAGATATAAAAAGAACATTTATGTACCATGGTGCAGAGCATAAGTGTATTAACTGTATAGAAAATGGTGCAAGACTCACAACAGAGAATGTTATGAATAGTTCAAGATATCATAAAAGATGTGGTACAAGCTTCCTTTTTATAGTTATGTTCATAAGTATCGTGTTCTTTATATTTATAAGAGTGGATAACACAGCACTTCAGGTAGTTATAAGATTACTTCTTGTTCCTGTTATTGCAGGTGTTTCTTATGAGTTCATAAGATGGGCAGGAAAGAATGATAACGGATTCACAGTTGTTCTTAGTAAACCAGGTATGTGGCTTCAGAGACTTACTACACGTGAACCGGATGAAGAGATGGTTGAAGTGGCTATTAAGGCTGTAGAAGAAGTGTTTGACTGGAAGGCGTTTTTAAAGGAATATTATGCCCATTCGCCTAATCCTGAGGCAGATATGCTTGCATCAGAGGCTAAGCTTGCCATGGATGGAGAGCTTATACACAAGGCTAAAAACACAAGAAAAATAGATGCCAGAAAGGTTGCACATGAGGCAGCAATGGCTGAAACAATAAGAGCGGTTGAGATAAAGTCTGTATCAAACAGTGATACAACATCAGATACCAAAGCTGCTGATGATAAAATCTCTGATACAGAAAAAGAAGAAGTAGTAATGTCTGAAACACAAGATACAGCAGATGTCGTTGAGACATTTGAAGATGTAAGAAAGACAGAAGATAATCTTGAATCTGCTGATGTAGCTGAAAGCCAGGATGATAGTGCAGAACAGCAGACTAAGGAAAATGAAGAAACATCACAAGATACAGAAGAAGCACTTCCAGAAGGCTTTGAAATAGAAGAGGAATATGAAACTGTCAATAAGGTAGAAGGTGCTGCAGGCGGTGAGTATGCAGTGACAACAGAAAAGGTTCCTGAAACAGATGAATCAGAGAATATGACAGTGGAAGAGGTTGAAGCTGGCTTTGAGATAGAAGAGCCTGAAGATACAGAAGAAGCAGAAGATATAAACGCAGATGACGTACCGTTATTCAAACAGAGAGACAGACACTAAATATGATGATATACAATAGTAATAATATACCAGCTATACACACATACAAAGATGCAGTAAGATATGGTGCAAGGGTGCTTAAACAGGCGGATATAGACAATCCGGATTATGATGCATTAGAGCTGTTCCTTTATGTGACAGGCATAGATAGAACAACCTATCTTATTAATGCGACTGATGAGATAGACAATGAAGCCCTGAGAAAATATCTTGGATATATAATAAAAAGATCACATCATATTCCGCTTCAGCATATTATGGGATACACATATTTTTATGGAAGAAAGTATATTGTGAATGAACATGTACTTGTACCAAGACAGGATACAGAAGTGCTGGTAGAAGAAGTGGCAAAGCTTACAACTGCTGATAGCAGGGTGCTTGATATGTGTACGGGCTCAGGATGCATTATTATATCACTTGCATCGTTGGGACATACATATAGCGGTATACATGGAGCAGTCGGAGTTGATGTATCACTAGATGCATTAGAGGTTGCACAGAATAATAAAGATATTAATAATGTACCATATGTTGAACTGATTCAAAGTGATATGTTTGAAGCTTTGGAAGGCAGTGGAATGAAGTTTGATGTTATTGTATCCAATCCACCTTATATACCAACAAGAGTTATAAAGGGACTTGATGAAGAGGTAAGGCTGCATGATCCGTTTATTGCACTTGATGGAGATGAGGATGGACTGAAGTTTTACAGGATTATTACTGATAAAGCAAGAGATTATCTAAATAAAGACGGATATCTGTGTTACGAGATAGGTCATGACCAGGCAGCTAAAGTCAGTGATATATTGTCTTCATATGGATATAATGATATTAGAGTTATAAAGGATCTTGCGGGACTTGACAGAGTTGTTGTTGCAAGATATTATGGTACGAGTGTCAGAAGTGGACGTTATAATATATAGATAGAATGGAGTCAGAATACTATGAGCATGTTTGATAGATTAGAAGATACATTACGCCGTTATGAAGACGTAACGGCAGAGCTTGGTAATCCTGATATAGTTAATGACCAGGAAAAGTTCAGAAAATATATGAAAGAACAGAGTAATCTTGCACCTATCGTTGAAGCTTATACAGAATATAAGGCAAGTAAGCAGAATATAGAAGATAGTCTTCAGATGATAAGTGAAGAAAGTGATGAGGAACTTTTAGAGATGGCAAGAGAGGAACTTGCTGATTCTAAGAAGAAGGTTGAAGAATTAGAGAAGAAGCTTAAAATATTACTTCTTCCTAAAGATCCTAATGACGATAAGGATATCGTTGTTGAAATCAGAGCCGGTGCAGGTGGAGAAGAAGCAGCACTTTTTGCCGCAGAGCTTTTCCGTATGTACTCACACTATGCAGATACTAAGGGCTGGAAGATAGAGGTAGTTAATGCTGATGAAACTGGTATTGGCGGTATGAAGGAAGTCGAGTTTATGGTTAAGGGACAGGGTGCATACTCGGTTATGAAGTACGAAAGTGGTGTGCACAGAGTACAGAGAGTTCCTGTAACAGAATCTAACGGAAGAATTCAGACTTCAACAGCTTCTGTAGCAGTTATGCCAGAGGCAGAGGAAGTTGATATACAGATAGATGACAAGGATATCCGTATTGACGTTATGCGTGCCTCAGGTAACGGTGGACAGTGTGTCAACACAACTGACTCAGCAGTTCGTCTTACTCACTATCCTACAGGTATAGTTATTTACTCACAGACAGAAAAGTCGCAGATACAGAATAAGGAAAAGGCTTTTGCACTTTTAAGAGCAAAGTTATATGACCTTGAAACTCAGAAAGCACACGATGCAGAAGCTGATGCAAGAAGAAGCCAGATAGGTACTGGTGACAGAGCTGAGAAGATAAGAACTTACAACTTCCCACAGGGACGAGTTACAGACCACAGAATTGGTCTTACACTTTATAAGCTTGATAAGATTATGAATGGTGATATTCAGGAAATCATTGATGCCTGCATAGCAGCTGACCAGGCAGCAAAGCTTGCTAAGATGGGTGAAGAATAAAAAACTTGATTTTACTGGGCATTGAAGAAATATCCCTATATATGAATTGAATAAAATCGTAATTGAAACGGTCTTTGATAAAGTCAAAAGACCGTTTTTCTTTTTAGCATATAAAACTTCAATGTTATTATTTGCTGATGAATATTTCTTGTAGGTACTCATCATAGATAGCATTTTTAAAACTTCAAATGTTGATTATCTGTGGTTTTTGTATGTAGTTTTCGAATAGCTGGTGTTTTCAGGAAGCTGTGAAATACAAGATTGTCTTAGTATTTTGGTGTATTTTTTAGGTTAAGAAATTATTCCCAAAAGCTTATTTGGTAGCTATAAAAATAGGTTGTATTTATCCTATAATATGCGTATAATATAAATGAAAGTGAGGTGCATATTATGACAGTTGATACAAATACAATGATTTCTATAACAGAAGCCAATCAGAATTTTTCAAAGGTTGCCAGAGTTGTTGACGAACATGGTACAGCAGTTATTCTTAAAAACAATGTACCAAGATATCTTGTGATTGACTTTAGCAAAGCGGAGAAGGAAAAAATAGCATCCACAGAGGATGTATTTGCTATATCAGAGCGTCTTATCAAGCAGAATATGGAGGCTTACGAGGTGCTTGCCAAATGATAAGATTAAGCAAAGAGCAGGTTGTTTTACTTCATGAGCGACTGATTGAAGCCACTGGCGGTGGTGATGGTATTCGTGATGATGGTATGTTGGATTCAGCACTGGCTAATCCTTTTCAGTCATTTGGAGACGAAGAATTATATCCAAGTATACAGGCAAAAGCAGCACAGCTTTGCTTTGGAATTGTAAAGAACCATCCTATGGTTGATGGAAACAAAAGATTAGGTACACATGTAATGTTAGTGTTTTTGGCATTAAATGGTTATGAGCTTTCATATACACAGAAAGAACTGAGTGACACCATCATAGATTTGGCATCTGGCAAAATAGGTGCGGAGGATATATTGCAATGGATTATAAGCCATCAAAAGTAATGCACGAGATTATTATATTTGGCTAAGAAATGAATAATATATACAGAGTTAAAAGAGCAGAGTCAGTCGAAAGGCTGGCTCTGATTTTTTGCCCTTTTTTCGTAGTCAGGCAAATAACTGTATAGCTCAAGCCACTTTTCAAGAATAATTTCAAGACAATCTTTACAGAAATTAAGGTTAGAGCTAACATCACACACAACCCTGAATTGTCAGGACTTTTTCTGAAAGGAGGAATGGAAAAATGCTATTAAACACTATTGCTGAGAAGCACCTTAATTCTTTTGTGGTGCTGCTCCCTAAAGCTAGAGATGAGCAAAATAGTGTGATGGACTGGCAGGTTTTAAACACATCAAGGCATTATGATGAAATCCTAAAAGTAGCAAAATATTATCGTGCCGAAGGTATGAATGATGCAGTCATATGCAGCACCTGTGATGAGCTTATTGTTCCACCAAATGAAAGTGCAAAGTTTGTCAGAGTGTATTATTCAATGCTCACGATTGCCAAGGTGGTTCTTCATATTCCACTGGGAGGTGTTGAGTAGTGGCACTAATCGACAGAGCAAGGGATGTCTATTTTGACAGGGCGAGGGAGCGTTGGAAACATAAGGGTTTTGATACTGACATAACAGATATTCTTGAAGATTATCGTACAGAAACCAATAAAAAGATTAAAAGAGACAATGTCAATGTTCTATCTACATTTTTGATTAGTCTATATGATTATGACCATGATTCCCTGCAGTTGGATATTACAAATCCTTTGGTCTACTATTCAAATGCTGTATGCCGATGATTGGTCTGAAGTATTGAATGAAGTCAATAGACTGGGTGAGTGGGCGAGGGCAAATCCAGAGGAATTCCCTGTAAAATAGCCAATCTTGGGGTATACCATAAATTTTTCTATGGAAAAATTTCAAAAAGAACTTGCAATTCACTTCAAACAGAGTGATAGATAACACACGAAAAAAATTAAACACACGAAATGGAGGATTTATTATGGTTAAGGTTTTAGTCAATGGAGGCTTATTTGAAATAAGCAAGGTAGAAGAGATTGTTGAAAAGAGAGTGCCTTTCAATGGAACAAATATATGATTGGTGCAGATTGCCAAGGACAGTAAGCAAGCTGTAAGTGGATTAGCATAATTTAAGACCAGTAGATTCTCTCGGATTTACTGGTCTTTTCTTATGTCTGCATATCTAACAGTATCAGGGGTACTTTTTATCGGTTTATGGCTCGTATTTCCGCCCCAAACAGCCCTTTAAATCGTGTTGCCTTGTAACTGTGCCACATGTTATTAAAAGTGGCACAAATCGGCTCTAGCAAAGTTCCGACAATTTTTTGACTTTTTACGATCTTGTGAAAATTATTATTTCTGCGGTATATCTCCCATATATTTTTGTTATAATTGTGATTGTGGTTGGGAAACGATAGACTTATAATTACAAAACTTGGTGATGATTAGGAGTCAGAGTTGGGCTGATAATTATTTGAGAGGTATCTTACAATATAGATACTTCTTTTGGGTTAAGCAGGGGTAGTTAGTCATTCCTTTTTTAGATGTCGTATGGTATAATAATTTTTGTATATCTTGAGATGAAGGAGATAGGTAAATGCTAAATTTAAGTCAGCAGAAACGTCAAAGAATGCTAGATTTTTTGGAGCAGATAAAATCAAGTAGTGATGATGAAAAGACAGTTATTGCTATAAATGAAATAGAAAATGAGTTAGTTGAAAAGAAGTATGGCTTAGTATGGGAAAAACATATTGAGCAAGTAGATGAAGATATCAAGACTAATGTGCCAGTTTTCACAGAAGTCGAGGATAGAGCCATATTATCAGGGGTAGATGATTCTTGTAATTTCTTACTTGAGGGGGATAATCTGCATAGTTTGAAGCTACTTGAGAAAACTCATGCAGGTAAGATTGATTGTATCTACATAGATCCACCTTATAACACGGGAAATGAAGATTTTATTTATGATGATTCTTTTATATCAGCAGATGATGATTATAGACATAGCTTATGGCTTAGTTTTATGTCGGAGAGATTAACTATTGCACGTAGATTACTATCCAAAAGAGGGTTTATTTTTATATGCATTGATGATAAGGAGGCATCTCAGCTTAAACTACTGTGTGATGAAATCTTTGGTGAACAATTTTATGAGAAGACTGATTATATACAGGTAAGGTATCCAGAAAAGACATTAAAGACAGACATGAGATATCATAAGGAAATTGAGCAGGTTTTGATATATAGAAGAGGTGTGGATGCAGTTCCTTACCAAAAGCCAGAAGATTATGATTATGATAAGTTTATATACTCTTTTGAAGAATTGTCCGATGGGAAAGAAATTGAGTTAGGTGGAAAGAAAGTAGTTATATTTCAAAAAGGTGAGTATAAGCTTGTTAAGCATAAAAAAGGATTTAAAGAAGGTTTAAAGGAAATATGGGCTACAGGTACAATATTGAATGGTAATTCGTCTGGCAGATTTTTTAGAGACTATTTAGATGGCAGAAAAGAAGCAGATGGATTAGGAGTACTATATAAGGTATACGATATAGGAGATGATAGTTACGATTATAGATATTTTACTGGACCTCAGAGAGAAAATGCTACAAAGGGTAAATACTATCAGGGAGTTCCTGTTGATAAGTTAGTAGAAGGTTCTACAAAACTTAAACCCATTCCAAATTTTTATGATATGGCTGGTGATTTTGGAAACATCCGACAAGAAGGTGGAGTCGCATTTAATAGTGGAAAGAAACCTGTTAAATTAATGAAGATGTATCTGAACTATTTTAAGGATAAAAATATTACAGTTTTGGATTTTTTCGCTGGTAGTGGTAGCACAGGACATGCAGTTTTATCATTAAATACAGAGGATAACGGAAACAGAAGATTTATTTTATGCACAAATAATCAAAATGGTATTTGTGAAAATATTACATACCCTAGATTAAAAAATGTTATTTATGGAGTTGGCAAACATAAGGCTATACCAGCAAACCTTAGATACTATAAAACGGAGATGATTCCAAAAACAAAAGATGATGATTTTTACTCTGTAGGTGAGGAGCTTGAAAAACATATTAAAGAAATGATACAGCTTGAGAGGGGTATCTCTTTAGAAGATGGAAAATATCTGCTGATATTAAATGATGAAGATGCTGAAAATCTTGAGAAAAATGCAGAGTTAGTAAAAAACTGTAAAGCTGTATATATTAGTAGTGCGGTATTCTTAAACAAGAGCCAGCAAAATTTGTTTTCAGGTGTAGAGGTCATAACGATACCTGACTATTATTTTGAAGAAGAGCTAAGGGAGGTTGGAGAGTTATGATGATGAAAAAATATGATTTTCAGGATGAAGCAGTTGACTGGTTATTTGAAAAAACGCTTGCCCCGGCATCTAAGAAAACTATTGTGTTGAATGCACCGACTGGATCAGGTAAGACAGTTATTCTCATTAAGTATATTGATAGACTGTTAGCGGTTAAAAGAAATCTTGCAGTTGTATGGTTATGCCCAGGTAAAGGTGACCTTGAGGAACAGTCGAGGGGTTGTTTTGATTACTTTTTACCATCGAGACAATCCTTTGATTTGAATGATGCTTTGACAAGTGGTTTTGAGGCTGGTAGTACAAGCTTCATAAATTGGGATAAGGTAACGAAGAAGGATAATAAGGCAATCACAGAAAATGAAAAGGATAATTTATACGATAAAATCAAAATAGCTCATAATTCTGGTATAAAGTTCCTTATAATTGTGGATGAGGAACATTCAAATAATACAGCTAAGGCTAATGATTTGCTGAGATATTTTGATGCAATACATACTGTAAGAGTATCAGCTACCACTGTTACAAGTACAGATGTGGAGTATAAAGAAGTAGATGAAGAAGCTGTAATTGGAGCAGGACTGATTACTGAGGCTATTTCTGTAAATGAGGGGGTAGTAATGAACTCTGCTCAGGATGATGCCATTTTACTTGAGCTTGCAGATGCGAAGCGTCAGGAGATTAAAAAAGCATATGAGAGTTTAACTCCTAAAAGGAAAATAAATCCGTTGGTATTGATTCAGTTCCCAAATGGAGAGCCTGATAAGATAAAAGCTGTTGAGCAGAAGCTTGATAGTATGGGATATTCTCGTAAAAATGGTATGGTAGCAGCATGGTTATCTGGAGATAAAGCAGACATCCCCGATAATTTGGTGGAAAATGATAGTGACCTTGCATTTTTGTTTATTAAGCAGGCAATAAATACAGGTTGGAACTGTAAGCGAGCTAAAATATTAGTTAAGTTGCGTGAACATAGTAAAGAAGCTTTTCAAATTCAGACCATAGGCAGGATTAGACGAATGCCCGAGGGGCATCATTATAATATTCCAGTTCTAGATATGTGCTACATATATACATTTGATAAGGAATATCAAACACAGCTTATGAGAGGGTTGGATAAAGCCTATATACCAAGCAGATTGTTCCTTAAGGAGCAGTACAAAGATTTTACTTTGCCAAAAGAGTTGAAGGATGAAGATGGTGATACAGTAGACTTTGCTACAGTTTATAATCAGGTGCGAAATGCTTTTGTTGAAGAATTTAATTTGACTGGCGATAGAGAGCTTAATAAGCAGAAGTTTACCAGTAAAGGCTTCAAATTTGGTGAGGATTTGTATGATGAAATCGTAGCAGGGGTAGTTACTTATGCAAAAGAGATGCTTGATATGAAAGCATCTTTGGACACTATTACTCCAGTTAGTACAACTGAGCATGGATTTGTTCTGAGACATGTAATAAATGACTTCAAAACAATATTGGGTATTCCTTATGAAACTATGAGAGCAATCATGGATAGACTGTTCTGTTTTAAATATAAAAATAGGGATAAGCTTCTTAGACTGAATATGCGTGAGTATTATGCTTTTGTTATAAATAATGAGCATGAAATCAAAGATGTATTGAGAAAACTGATAGGTTCTATTTCTGGACAGGGACGTATAAGACAGGTAAAAGAAGCTGAATTTCATTTGCCGGTTGAGGAGTTGTATCCTTATGATACTGCAGCTAAAGATGTTGAGTTATATCAGCATAGTCCATATGAGGGGTACTCATCTGCGTTTGTAACATCTAATTGTCGTAAGTCTGACCCTGAAATTGATTTTGAAAAACATTGTGAGCGGAGTAATGATGTTGAGTGGTTCTATAAAAATGGTGATAAAGGAATAGATTATCTATCAGTTGTTTATCAGGGAACACTAGGCAATTCTCAGAGCTTGTTTTATCCAGACTATGTAGTCAAACTCAATGATGGAACAGTTTGGATTATTGAGACTAAAGGTGGACAAAAGGGTAAGCAAGATCAAAACATTGATATTAAGGTTCTCAGTAAATTCTATGCATTCAAGGATTATGCAGAGAAGAATAAAATAAACTGGGGATTTGTTCGCCCTATGAATGGAGAACTGTATCTTAATAACACTGAGTACACTAAAAAAATAGAAGATTCAAGGTGGGTAAATTTGAATAATTTCTTTTAAGGATGTGATTATATGTTGATTGATGTATCTGACGTTAATACAATACCAGTAGAAGTTAAGGATAAAATATACCAGTCGTTTTCAGCATTATCGAATGATGTGGTTAATAGAATAAAGTGCCAGAACGTAAATCACAATAACGACATATTGTGTGCTATAGGAGATTATTATGGAACTTATAGAACTACAAGGTTTTATGATGAGCTGAATGCTATTTTAGAAAAACATGACCTCGTATGTTATCATGCTACAAAGGTTAGTTCAAAGAGTATGTTATTGAGAGATGGGCTTAAAACTAATGATTGGGATGTTTATTGCTCAAACCTTAAAAGTGCTTATATGAATATGAAACTACCTGATGAAGAGATACAAAAAGCAGTAGATATTGTAAAAAGTGAGTACAATAGAAAGTATGCAGGTTATGATAGAAAGGCACAAGTATGTTTTTTTACTAATATGTCGATACTTGAAGGTGAGTATGCAGCATATGACCAGTTTTGTGAAAGCATTGGAGGAGAATTGGCTCGTTGGGCTTTAAAGGATAAATATCCAGATTTATATAAGCCATTAAAAGAAAATGGTAAAAGTTGTATAGTAAAGTTTAAACTTCCATATGCTAAGATTGCTGATTATGAGAAGGATGATATTGCATATCAGTTTGTAATATATTATGCAGGTGTGTATTTTTGGAATAAGGAATATGATATTAAATTTGATGGCAATACGCAATCTGATGTTCCCCAAAAAGATATACTTGATATAATAGATTTTAACAAAGATATTGATTATTAATGTGTCGGGTAGTTACCATTGAGGTAGCTACCTTTTCTTATGTGTTTTAATATGAAATAAATTTGTTTTCATTTCTGCTTGTAGATGCTTGAAGAAATTCTTCTCTGAACAGAGTCATTCTAATCATGAGCAGATATACTCTTATATGAAATCATCTGTGCTATACTGGTTACAGTTATTCTGAAAATGTCTTAATCAGAACTGCCATGATTTTATATCAGCTTATTATGTACTAAGTGATTCTATCGTGAAATAATATATTCTGACTTTATGATGAGCTGGTCTATGTTGTGTTCTGTCGGACTGGTGATTGTTCTTGATAATAGCTTTGGTTTTAATCTGTTCTTCTATAAGCAATATGAATTATTATTACAATCGCAAATCAACAAATCCTTTTAGTAATTCCCCAAATTCCCAAGTGATGAAGTTATAGATATGTTTGTGGAGCGTATCATTTATCGTGGAGTTGTTGACGGTAATGATGAGTTTGTCTGGGTGATGAATTTATCGGGAGAGTGTACAGATACATCCGCTAAGTATAAGATTCGAGGTTACGATAAAGATTATGCGGATTCTCTTAAGAGTGATAAGAATTTTAATATTTTTGCTCGTATGCTGATTCCAATGGAAGAGTGTAAACGTTTTTGTCAGGAAGAGGCAGGCAGACGATTTAAGAAGAAGTATTGGAATCCTATTACAATTAAGATTGCAATTGCATAATATGATGAAACTATTAAGGGCTGAGCAGAACTTGCTTGGCTCTTTTTTTGAGCTGATGTATAATATACTAAAAGGAGATAAAGCTATGGATAAAATAGTATTAAGCGAGTATAACGAATGTAAAAGATATATTTTAGATGAATTAGAAAAGATGTCATTACCTAAGGAACATCCGTTTTTGAAATATCCCGGAACGCCAGAATCACGTAATTTGGAATTTTTTATCCTACTAAAAATGATGCTAGGTAAAGAAAGTAATATACCTAAAAGGTTACTTCATAAATGTAATGCGGTAGAAGATGGTGAGTTTTCACATATGAAATATCTTGAAGGCATAGATGAAACATTAATTCTTTACTATATTTTAGTGGTAAATATAGAAAACATTTCTTCGGTTATATATGAACCCTCTCACATTTGGCAAAATAATAAAACTTTAGAATATTCGTGTGTTTTTAAAATGCCTACAGAATGTATGGTTAATATAGAAGTTAAGACGATGAGATGCGACCCATTTGAAAAAGAAACGGATTTAAAAATTAATAACGTTAAGGATGGTTCTATATTAATTAAAAAATTAGTAAATGATGATATTGAGTATGAGAAATTATTATGTGAGCATCAAGATGCAGTTGAGTTAAAAAATAGCACATATTATTCAGCATTTAACAGAAATATTAAAAAAATTGTTGAAAAGTTTGATGGCGAAAAGAACATTCAATGTCGAATGATAAATATAGGATTTATATGCGTTCATTTTTCTACATCAATTGAAGAGTTTTATACATATATGTTTCATAAAGAAAAAGGAATATATAAAAAGTTACAATGGGGAAATCTGGATGCACTAGTTCTGTTTGTATTGGATGCTAGAAATGACATTCTTCTTCAGAATATTTATGAAATGGGATACGTTGCGACAATGCTTAGAAATGATACTGAAATAAATCGTAAATTTATGCAAATTATGAGGCTAGATAATTATGTGTTATTGGGAGATAAAGTGGCAAAGAGTGTATATGATGAGGCACAGAAAGGAGCGAAATTATATAGAGTATTGAAGAGAGATGGATTTTTGAATATTTTGCCATATGATTCAACAGAACAGGGGATAGAGGATTATGTTAATTATCTAAAAAGTGATTCAGTAAGGTATGAGTAAATCAGTTGGTGATTGTTAAGGATAAGAAGGGGTATCTTCTTTTGGAAAATAATGGGGTTTCGGGACTCGAACCCAGGGCGCTTATTATTAAGTTTGAATTCTTGATATGCAATAGAGTTTCTCTTCCTGACAAATGCAAGGCTCTAACCACAAGAATGCCCAGACCACCAATTGAATTTGTAATATCCATAAAACTAATCACTCCTATCGCTAAACTTAACAGGGAAACAATTTCAGTACTTACTTCAATTGGAATATCAAACAATATTGCCAAGAATACAAAAATAATAATCTTTAATTATTATACCATATATCGGTGGTCTTTGATATAAGTAAAGAAATTTTGATTGAGAAATTTTTTTGTGGCTTATTAGTGACAGAAGAGGTTTGAACATGCTATACTCTAACAATGAGTATGAATTAGTAGTTCATATTTAATAAAATGATGGATTGCTTAGTTATTATGAAAACTACAAGCTTGTAGCTGTAATTGTAAGCATTCATCGTTGGAAAGAGAGTAAAGCTTGTTTTTGGTATATGGCTTGTCTGGAAAATAGAGGGGTATCTTTTTTAGAGGCGACTGTTTCGTGCTGTTTTGGTATGAGGCATATGTTTCGAGCGTATTGCTATTAAGAGGTAATTGTACTGCGTATGCGTATTAAGAGGTATTTGTTCTGCGATGGCGATCAGGCGGCTAAGTTAAGCCGCATGAACGAAGAAGGCTAGAAGCCTTGATTTTACTGGGTTTCTTTGAATTATACAGTTGACAGAAAAACAATAATTTTATGAAAAAGACGGACTTTGACATATGTCATCGCCCGTCTTTTCTTTTTTGGGGTTTCTTTGATGCACTGTACACCCCTATTTGGGTTTCTTTGATGCATGTATAGCTCCTTGCAAATAAAATTGGATTGCATGCAGGACTTGCACAGGCTGAGTCTATGAATATAGGAAATCGTGTAGAAAATCATATGTCAGAACTGGCGAAGAAACAGATTTTGGGTGGTAATTTGTTTGGCTATCGATTGAAGAAGGCTGTTGATGATATGGGAAATCCGATGCCAGAAAAGAATTCTCTGATTCAGGAGCCAGTTGAGGCGTATGTTGTCAAGACTATATTTGAACTTTATACTTCGGATGACCCAGAAGTAGTGAAGACCTCAAGTTCTATATGTAAGTATTTGATTGATAATAATATGCGTACTTTTAAAGGAGATTTGAATTGGACACCATCCAAAGTTATTAGAGTATTAGCAAATACCAAGTATATGGGGTATCAGTTGCCAGAGAAGAGCAAAGTAGTTGATACAGTGAGAAAGAAGAAAGTATTAACGCATGTGGAACCTGTTCGCGATGTTTTGGACAGTAAAGGAAATATAGTAACTAAAGGTAATTTGGTGAAAATTAATTGTGAACCTATTGTTACGGAAGAGATGTGGTGGAAAGCATATGAACGTAGGATGGGGCGTTCTTCAAAGTTTTCAGAAAACATTAAAGGTCGCAAGAGTGGACTTCGAGTTTCAGCGGATGCACTGGGACGTAAAGCCTACTGTAGCTGTGGTTATTGTTTAAGCAGACAGTATACCCATGTCGCAACGGAGAACACATCGGCAACTTATCGATATAAATGCAGATGGCAAGTTGACCATGCTAACAAGTATACTATTGGAGCTGCTATGAAGTCTGATAATATTGTATGCGATAATCTAGCAGTTAGTGATGTGAAGCTATGGTTGTGTGAGAAGTATGTTTTTTCATTTCTTTTTAAGAATGGGAAGAATGCTGTGCTTCAAGCTTTAGAAATTATTGAACGTTGTAAGCAGGAAGAGGACATTTTAGAAGACGGAACATCAATCCAGAGTTTGAAAGAAGAACGTGATAAATTGAAGAAACGATTGAAGAATTTGCAGACGATGGTAATGGATGAATTGATTGATACCAATGATTTTAAAGAGCATAAGGCAGAGATTGATGAGCAGGTATCTCTCATTGACAGAGCGATTGCTCAATATGAGATTGATAAGGCTAAACGTGAGAAGAAGGTTTTTGATTTAGAGGCTATTAAAGAGCGTTTGAATACCTTCATTGATTTGAAAGGTTACAAAGTAAATGAAGAAATGATTGATATGTTTGTGGAACGTATCATTTATCGAGGTATTGTAAATGAGAATGATGAGTTCCTGTGGGTTATGAATTTGTCTGGCGAAGTAACTGATACCTCTGCCAAATATAAGATTCAGGGATATGATAAAGCATATTCAGATTCACTTAAGGATGATAAGAACTTCAATATTGTTGCACGCATGATGATTCCAATGGAGGAGTGTAAGCGTTATTGCGAGGAAGAGGCAAATAGGAAATTCAGATCTAAGTTCTGGAGACCTATTACAATCAAGATTGCTATTCAGTAAGGTGTTTTCTGATAAAGGGCTGAGCACGATGCTTGGCTCTTTTTTGTATGATATGGGAAAATTAACTCAAATGTTTTTAAGTCTTGTGATATAATAAAACAGTTAGGAGAAATAAGATGAAGTTTGAAAAGGAATTTGCCCAATTATTATTTAGAAATGCAGTTATATTCATTGACTCTTCAATAGGTTATATTAACAAGGGATTGGATAACTATGTAAATATGCTACAGGCTATTGTGAATTTACAGTTTGCTATGGAATTAGCATTGAAATCTTCAGTTGTATCCTGCTGTGGGATAAGAACAATTTTGGTAAGTAAACAGAGTTGCCTATCAGATTCAGAAATAGAAGAATTATATGTTACTAATAAATTGAAAATACGAGAATATGATGAAATTAAAAATTTCACAAAGGGAAGGGAGCGTCTATATAACTTTGAGCGTAAGGAATATCAATATATGGAGATGTTTCAGAAATACAGGAACTGTGTATTGCATTCGTCCTATATTTTTAATGAGCAAGAAAGACAAAGTGTTGAAAAGGATGTTATATATGCATTAATACATATTTTGGGAATTTTGATGAGCGAGGAAACAGGAATAGAGAATAGAAAATTTATGCAGGAATATTTAAATGATAGTCAATATGCTATATTATTACAAAACCCAATTTATAATCATGAGTTATATAATTTCTTGAAGAAAGAATATGAAGATTTATATACATGTCCATACTGCTCGACCAGAACAATGACAATTGATTATAAATGTGCAAGATGTTTTAATACATTTTCAGATAGGCATTTTTTTCAATATGTTACCTGTGGATATTGTGGTGAAGATATGGTAATATGCGATGTTGCAAATATAGAGTACAACAATAATTATATAAGAGGACTTTGTTTAAATTGTGGTAATGACACAATGGTATATAAGTGTTCTAAATGTGGACAGTATGTTAATGCGGAACTATTTGATATGACTAAATGTCATGAGGGCTTTTGTGCATTTTAGTATAATTTGAACTTGTTATGATTCTTAGAAATTCAAAATACATATATAACTTTTAATATAATCTGTTTACTGATATAATATTTGTAATCTGGAGGTGAGGAAAAGATGGACTTGGCAGAAAAGTTATTAAGTGTTCCAGAAAGGGAGAATGCGGGGGCACGTTCTTCAAACCGTTTTACATTTCAGCAAGTGTGGGCATTTGATTATATGCTTAAAGTTATAGAATCGGATGCGGATTTTATTTTATTTATGGAATTTCATGATGATATTATAGTAATAAATAGACTTGAAAGAGAAGAATATGTAGAATTTTTTCAAATAAAAACAGATGAAAAAGACAGTAGATATATTACGACATCTTTTATCACTAAAAATGGAAATAAGTATCCTCAAAAAATGTCTATCATTCAAAAAATGATAGATGAGTTTGTCAAATTTGAAGATGAAACGAGAGGAATACATTTAGTTTCAAATAAGAGTTTTGATTTTGGAAAGTTTGAAGATAATACAGAATCAAAAGACAGACGCAGAATTATATTAAAGGAAGTTAATGAGTCTAGTCTAAAAAAGATAAAAAAAGATATGTGTAAAGCTTGTGATAAAGTTGGAAATTGTAGTGAGGACTGCCTAAATGTGATCTATTTTGACGTAGCAGACCTCGATATATCCTCATATGATGATACTGTTATGGGGAGAATGGTAAAGAAACTGGAACATATGAACATTCCAAGTACAATAGAAAGGACTCGCTCAATATATAATACAATTTTAGGTGAGATTAGAAGAATAAATAATACCGAAAAAGTAGCAAGTAGTGTTGACGAGTTGATGGAAAGAAAAGCAATATCTAAAAGTGAGTTTTTAGGTTGGCTTAATAAATTGAAAGTCGAAATGCCTGATGATTTATGGAATCAGATACATTTGAATTTGATTACTGATGGATTTAAACCTTTAGAGATTAATAAGATTCATAAAGAATGGAAAAAATATCAAATAGATAGACTAAATATTGAAGCTTTAGGATTACAGGGAATAACTGTTAAGGTTCAAAAGATTATGGAGGAAAAAGAGTTCGATAATTGTAAGGATTGGATTGAATATATCTATAATAAGGTAAGCCAAGAACAAGATGCAAAAGTTTATAATAAATATTATCTTTATGCACTAATAATAAGGGAGATGTTTGTGTGAAACAAGTTAGGTCAGAGGAAGACAAAAGAAAAGAAGCGGATTTTATAGCATACAAGAAATTAATAAGAAATCTAAGGAGAGGTAAAGTTGAAAAGATTAATTCTGAAAAAGCTTGTAATAATATCACAAAAAAATGAAGAAGCAAGAACCATTGAATTTGATGATAGATTAACGGTAATAACAGGTGATAACCCTAGTGGAGAAACAAAAAATAGGACAGGGAAATCTCTTGTGATGAAATCAATATATTATTCTTTGGGGGCAAAATTAAAAAAATATACAACTAATTGGGATTCTCTACAGATAAGTACTATTGTGACTTTTTTATATGACGGTATCAAATATGAACTATATAGGGATAGAAATTCATTTATTTTAAGGTCAGATGATGAGGTTAAGTTCTTTGCGTCGATATCTGAGCTAAAGAAATTTTATGTTGATTTCTTTGAGTTCTATTTAAAAATGCCAATAAAAAGGGATGATGAAAATTCTGTATATGCATATCCAGGTGCAATTTTTATGCCATTTTATATAGACCAAGATAAAGGATGGAGTGGCTCATGGGATTCATTTAGTGATGTTTTTACAGGAAAATGGAAACCAGAAATTCTTTTATATCATATGGGAGTAAGAACAAGAGAATATTATAATTTATTAGATGAAAAGGTAGAATTGGAAAATGAACAAAAAGAAAATAAGCGACAACTAAAAACATATGAAGCTGTGATAAAAAAGCATACAGAAAAATATAAGGATTATCTTGATTTAAATCTAAATACTGAAAATTTTACAGATGACATATTATGTTTAACGAGTGAATTAAATGCTCAGCTAATAAAGAAAAATGAAATTAAAGATGAATTAGTTAGATGTTTTAATGAAATGAAGGAACTCGAAGAAGTATATTCATCTGCAGAATCAGTTTATAATGAATTACTGGCAGATGCGGATTTTGTTGAGAGTGAATTAACGGAAGAAGAAATAATATGTCCTATATGCGGTACTGTACATAAAAATAGTGTGGAAAATAAATTTCATTTATATTCAGAGATAGAAGAATGTGAAACAGTAATTCAAGATTATTTTATTGAGAGAGAGAAGATAGAAAAGAAAATTGAAAAGCAGTCACAGGAACTAGAGGAATTAAACGATTATATTGAAAAAATTCATGATATTTTAAATCGTAAAAGAGATAATGTTACTTTCAAAGAAGTAGTGGTGGCAGAAGGGTCAAAGTCTATTTTGAGTGATATGCAAAAAGAGCAAAAGAAATTACAAAATAGATATATCTTTATTGAAGAAAGATTATCCAATATTACAAAAGAACAGACAGCAATTTCAAAGAAAGGAACATATATTACCAAAGATTATTTAACTAGATTAAGTGTTGCATTACAAACGTTAAATGTGACGGATATTGATTCGAAAGATTTAAAAACATTTAAGGCAAGTTTTACGAGTGGGGGTAATGATTTGCCATGTGCAATTCTAGCACAGGTTTTCACTTTGTATTCAGTAGCAGTAAAACATTCAAAAACTGTATGTGCACCTATAGTAATGGATGCAATATTTCAACAGGAACCCGCGGAAGCTAAAATTAATATGATATGGGATTATGTTACAAATCATCAGCCAGCTGAATCACAATTGATATTATCAACTACTTCAATACATAATAGGAAAGTTGATGGAAAGGTTATCTCATTTATTGAGGAAAAAGGATTATTAAAGAGGGAGGATTATCAGAAGGAAAATGATAACATCATAGAGTATAGAGAGTTGCTGTTAAATGAACTTAAGAAACGTGATAAATCAGAAGTAAAATAATGAGTGAATTAGAAGTATAATTGATTCATAATTTTTAGAGGCATTTGCTTTGTTCTGTTTTGTTGGAGGCACATAATATATTTTCAGTACATAATGGAGAGAGAATACAGTGAAAAGTAAATTTGAAGAGTTTTACTATGAAGATGATAAAAACTATCCAGTAGATGTTTATTGGGATTTGTATGATAAAAATCATGCAGAAGCTATAAGAAAATATGAGGGACATATTTTTTGTCCACTGTGTAGATTGGCACCATTGACAGTGGCAAAAGGAAATGAAAGAAGATATTTTAAAGTTGTAGAATCTGATATGGATAAACATGATATAGATTGTTCGTATAGGAGAAAAAAAGCAGGTAAGCGTGAAACAGAAAAGTTTTACAAAGACTTAGATACTACTGATATTAGAAATCGCCTAGTTAGTTGTATGAATAGGATGCTTAAGAAGCTTAATAGTTCGTCATCAGTAGGAAAAGTTAGAACCATTGAGAGAGGTAAAAAAGCACTTGGATTCTTTGATATAGAGACAGAAGGCAAAGAAATAAAGTACTTACCACATAAGAATATTTATGCCAAAGATTTGGAAACGGACATCGATATACAGAAAATATACTATGGTAAATGTTCGCTATATTTGATACAATATGTTCCAGAAGGGGAAGAGGTTAAAGCATATTATTTAAAAGTATTGAACCAAGAGACAAAAAAGCAAATCTGTGACATTGCAATCTCTCCATTTATTTATAATTATATGAAAGAACAACTAGATATGTTACCGGACAATAAGATGAAAGCAAAAGATTTTTATATATGTTTTTCAGGAGTATTAGAAAAGAGTCGATACTCATTTAAGTGTAAACTTCGAGATTCAAGATTATTAGTTTTGGAAAAAATTGATTGACTAGAATTATTAATTAGAGAAAGTGTAATGGTTATTGTTGTGCATGAGGGATTTGGATAAAGTGAAAACAAATAATGTAATAATACTTAATTATATATAGTTGGTAATTGATATATTATTTGATTGAAAACAAATGAAAAGGAGATAAGAATATGAATGATATTGCTATATATATTTTTAAAAAGTATGGATATAAATTGAATTTGGAAGAACTGAATAGTGTGATACAGTGGTATAATCTTAATAAAGAGAATATTAAAGATGAAGAAGAGTTGGACAGAAGAATAAGACTCTTTTTATATAGACAGTTTCCAAATAAAGAGATAGTTCTTCAGGAAGAGGATACTAGTAATATGAATTATTTGCTTTCAATGTTGAAAAATACTACAAAATCATAGAAGGGGAATATTATGTTAGAAAATATAATAAAAATATGCCCTATTTTGATTTCGCTTGTATCTTTGGTGTATACTATACTTTTGAATAGGAAAACTCGGAAAATACGTGAAAAGGTTGAAAAAGTTCAACTGGATGTTATAAAGGCAAGTGAACTATATGTACATGTGAAAAATTCAAAAAAAGTATATGAAGATGCAATGACAGAACTAATAGTTGCTTGCTCTAATGAAGAATTAGGAATTGAAATTGTGCAAGAAAAATTTCTAAAGGCATATAATCGTTATACCGATTTTTTTAACGAAGTTAATGATTTTTGTATAATGGTTAATATCGGAGCAATAAAAGCTGAGAATTATATAAAAAATACAATCTCAGTGAATTTGTCAAAGTATGCCACAATACAATATGATACATTTGCAAGTTTACAAGGTATTGCTCATAAATATGGTTTTGAAGAATTAAGAAAGCCCGACTACAAAGCTTTTGAGGATTATGATAAGTTTTTAATTGCATATAACGGAGGAGAAAATTCGGCATTTTGGACTGATATTAAAACAAAGCGTAGACAGAATGGATTCGAGTAACTTTTCAAAAAAGCAATGTAATGCTTTGGATAATACCTTGGATAAAACATATTTTAAAGAGGCAATTGTATACAGCCTATATTTTTAGAGGCACACGTTCCGAGCCCTCTCATGGCATGGAGGTATTTGTTCCGAGCCTATAATCAAAGAGGCATTCGATCCGTGAGGGAGACCAGGCAGCAAAGCTTGCTAAGATGGGTGAAGAATAAAATAATATAATAATTAATAATAGAAAACGATCTTTGACGTAAGATATATATATTCAGGATTCTGGATATATATAATGGTCAAAGACCGTTTTTTGGTATAGTATACATTATTCATAAGCGGTGAAAAGTTAAATAGAATCTGTACTTTTAGTATATGAAATATAGAATTTCGCTTGAAAGACAGATGCCAATGAGTTATAATATGAATAGTGATAAAATTACGATAAAATTATGATAGATTTTGCAAGGAGGTTTATATATGATACAAATTAGACCTGTTTCAGATTTAAGAAATAAGTTCCCTGATGTAGAAAAGGCTGTTGCGTGTGGAGAACCAGTATATTTGACAAAAAATGGTTATGGGACAATGGTAGTTCTTAGTCTGGAGGCATATTCAAAGTTAACAGACGGTGTTGAGGCAGCTCTTGACGAAGCTGATAAATATGCAGATGAAGATGATAGAAGATATACGCATGAAGAGGTTTTTAATAATCTTAAAAGGAGGATAAATGGCTTATAATAAATATACACTGCGTTATCTGCCATTATTTTATGAAGATTTAGAGGAGAAGATTGTATATATCGCAGAGAAATTGCATAATGTAAAAGCTGCCAGTGATTTAATGGATGAGGTTGAGCAGGCAATATTGAGGCGTCAGCCAGTAGCAGAGTCATTTGAGCCATATCATTCTTTTAGAGAACGACGATATCCATATTATAGGATTTATGTAAAAAATTTTGTTGTATATTATGTCGTGATAGATGATGAAGGGGCTGATAAGATTATGGAAGTAAGAAGATTTTTATATGAAGGACAGAATGTAGAATGTTTGATATAAATTGTGAAGAAGAGGTTTATAAATCAACTACAAGACGTGTAGATATGTATAAGGATATTGAAATTTCTGAGAAACAGATAAAGAAATGTCAGGTAAAGGATGCCAAAATAGCACTAGAAAAAATTATGATAAAGTATGGCTTAAAATAGTAATATGCTTAGAGTGAATCAGAGTCAGTCGAAAGGCTGGCTCTGATTTTTACCCTCTTTTTGAAGTCGCAAAGATAATTAAGCAGTTGAGAAGCTTCTTAATAAGCTTCTTGTGAATATCTGTATATCCCATAAAGCTTACATGATAATTATATTTGCACACGAAAGATCATTGCTAAGATCATACACGATTCCGGATTTGATACCAACAACAGTTGGACGTAGTATGTAATGTGCATTGTTTTTTACAACCCTGGCACGTTCACCGTTGCTTAGTTCAACGATAGAATCAACAGGATATAATATTATACTTTCAAGGAAGCTTTTCATAGCAGTAATGTCAAGTTCCTCTGTCATAGACATGATCATTTCAACTGCATCACGTTGTGAAAATGCAGACTTATATGGTCTTTCTGTTACGAGTGCATCATATATGTCGGTGACGGTAAGGATTTTGGCATAGCTGGTTATTTTATCACTTGGAAAACCAAGCGGATATCCGTGGCTGTTCATTTTCTCATGATGCTGAAGTACAGCCAGGCTTATTTCGTTGCTGAACTCATTTTTATCATTTATCATATGATATCCAAATACAGGATGCTGCTTCATAACAGCGAATTCATCATCTGTAAGTTTACCAGGTTTGTTAAGAATCTCTAGAGGTATTTTGGTTTTACCTATGTCATGAAGAAGTCCGGCAACTCCTATTTCATATATCTGTTTCTGTGATAAGCCTTGTTGTTTTGCAAGTATCATAGACATAGTAGCAACGTCAACGCTATGCTTAAAGGTATATTCGTCACTTGTTTTAAGTGCGTTAATATCTATGGCAATGGCATCATTATCGTTGATGGCTGTCATAAGGTTAGAAGCTATATTGTTAGTGGTATCTGCCAGCTGGTCTGATTCAGCATTGGCATATATATATTGTATTCCCTCAGCAACACGCGTTTTAACACTATTGGAAAGCTCAACCTTGGAGCGGTCATCAGTACGAAGACGTTCAATCTGCTTTCTGGCCTGTGGCGATATACTTTTTTCTATATCATCATCAGATTCTTCACCTGTCTGGATATATACCATCATAATCCCCATCCTAAGGAGCGATTCAATGACGTAATTATCAAGAATGGATCCTTTTTGAACAAGGTTTCGTCCAGCACGGTCTACTACTGACTGGTCGATTTTCATTCCCTCTTTTAGTTGTCTTGTTCTTACTAAACGTCTTGTAATCATATAATAAGTTCTCCATGCTGGTTCAATTGTTACAGCTTCTATAATGTATTCATAAATAAAGTTTTTCAACATCATTTGAATAATAATTTTCCTAGTTAAGATATTATATACCAATTATAAGTAAAATTCTATATATTTTCATTAAAGCAGCTTTACAAAAATAAGTACAAAAATTGAAACAATTACCAGCTTTTCATATTTTAGCCACAAAATAACCATTGATTCTATTAATGATATAAAAGTGTAAGGCTGATACTAACAGTAATATTGGAAATATGCTTACTATTGAATTTGATTATTGCTTGATATTTCACAGTTATATATTTTTATTTTTTAGAGCCTGGTATGTTTTTACATTTTTACAGCTTTGACACTTCTGAAATATTATATTATACTATTCTGAATGGAGGAAATAGTGTGATATGAAGAAGTCAAATGCTTCGGCGTTAATGCCGATACTTGTTTTTTTAATATTATATCTGGGGTTTGGAATTGTATTTGAGTATGTTATGAAAATTCCTATGGGCTTTTATAATATTCCTATTATAGCAGCATTTCTTGTGGCAATTCTTGTAGCCTGTATGCAGAATAAAGGTGTAGCTTTTGATAAGAAGCTTGAGATAATGGCATCTGGTTTGGCTGATAAGAATATAATAACAATGATTCTTATATTTCTTACAGCAGGTGTATTCGTAGGAGTGGCAGGAAGAAGCAGTGCAGAGAGTGTGGCATATTTTATGCTTGATATAATACCAGCCAGATTCGCAGTTGCAGTACTTTTTATAGTTGCCTGTTTTGTATCGACTGCTATGGGAACCTCGGTTGGAACTATAACACTTATTGTTCCTATTGCAGTAGCTGTATCAGAGGCTTCAGGTTTTTCTGTACAGCTATGTATGGCATCTGTTATGGGTGGAGCTATGTTTGGAGATAACCTTTCGTTTATTTCTGATACGACGATTGCTGCATGTAATGGACAGGGATGTGCTATGAAGGATAAGTTCAGGGAGAATTTCTGGATTGCATTCCCAGCAGCAGTTGTGACACTGATTGTTATTCTGTTACTGTCATTTGGAACGGATATATCCGGAAGTGTGACACATGATTATAATCTTATCCAGATTATTCCATACGTGCTTGTGCTTATTGGAGGCATAGCAGGAGTTAATGTGTTTAGTGTTCTTCTTATTGGAATAGTATCAGGAATAATTATTGTTCTATCAACTGGTAATATAGGAGCTTATGAACTTATTGGAAACATAGGCTCAGGTTTATCAGGAATGTTTGAAACAAGCATGGTTGCTATACTTGTTTCTGCTCTATGTGCACTCATAAGGGAATATGGAGGCTTCACAGCCCTGCTTAATGGAATCAAGAAAACCTTTAAGGGAAAAAAAGGTGGCCAGTTAGGAGTAGGTATTCTTGTAGGAGCTATGGATATAGCAACTGCAAACAATACTGTTGCCATAGTCATGGCGAATCCGATAGCTAAGGAAATGTCAGAGGAATATGGAATATCTAACAGGAAAACGGCTTCGCTGTTAGATACATTTTCATGTGTGTTCCAAGGCATAATACCGTATGGTGCGCAGATGCTGGTTGCAATATCGGCGGCTAACGAGCTTGGATATTCGATATCAGCGTTTCAGATAATACCTGTTTTATTTTATCCATTTATGCTTCTTATAAGCTCACTGCTCTGGATATGTGTAATACCAGCGGATAAATAACAGGGATTAATATAATTAAGAATGTGAAAATGTGAACATACCTTAAAAAACTGCCCATACTAAGCTGGCAGGACCTAGGGTGTTATATACGACAACAGGGATAAGGAACGATATGAATTCAATAAGTAATGATATGGTAAAAAGAAAAAATATTATTCTGATAGGAATGCCAGGCAGCGGCAAGAGTACATTAGGAGTAGTGCTTGCAAAGAAAATGGGCTATTCTTTTATAGATTCAGATATAGTCATACAGGATACCTATGGCTGTACACTTGAGGAACTGATAGATGAGCATGGTGATGCAGGCTTTATAAAGATTGAAAATGATGTAAACTGTTCTATATCACCAGAGCATACGATTATAGCTACTGGTGGAAGTGCTGTTTATGGAAAAGAGGCAATGGAGCATTTTAAGGAAATAGGAACAGTTATATATCTTAAGGTGTCTGAAAAGGAGCTTGAGTCAAGACTTGGAAGCCTTAAAGAGCGTGGAGTTGTATCGAACGGTAAAACAACTATTGAGGAAATATTTGAGGACAGGAAAAGACTGTATGAAAAATATGCTGACATTGTTATTACACAGGAGGGTATGGATATAAGAACGATAGTTGAGGATATGTATTCAAGAATTAAATTTATGAGTTGAGTTTATGAATAAATTTATTCAATTAAATATTGATTTATTGTTGAAAAATCTCGCTTTTTGTATTAATATATTTATAGTTTGTTTTGTATGATTTTTAGCATTTACATTATAATGTATTAATTACAAGGAGAGAGATTTTTTAAAATGGAAGAGATTAAGGCTGTAAATAAGTACAAGTACATAGAGGAAACGGAAAGATATAAAAGAATGAACAGATTTTATATAGCAGCGACATCTGTTTTGGGATGTATATTTATATTGTATCTGTGGTTAAAGCTGTTTAGTAATGCCATATCACCTGTAACAGTATATGGTAATACAGTTCTTATTGTTATATTTGCAATAGCCAATACTATCGTGTATGTAAAGGATAAGAAAACAAGAAAGTTAAAGGTTATGGTTACATGGGGGATATGTATAGAATATCTGCTCGTTGGTGTTCAGACAAGTGCAACCTTTATAAGCTATGCAATTATAATAATATTTATATTACAGATTCCTTATTACGAGAAGAAGTCTTTGAATAGAACTGCAATAGGCACATTGATTTTATATATTATAGTTATGGGTGTACAGGCATCAAAGGGAATATATGGCAATGATGTTAATGCAGTATGTGGAATATTTATTGTTATTCTTACAGGTCTTGTAATACTTCAGGTGGGGAAGCTATGCATACTGTTTAATGATGACGCAGTTGGCTCAGCAAGAGAAGAGCACGATAAGGTAAAGAAGGTTCTTGATGATATGCTTGAGGTATCACAGACTGTTAACAGGGAAACTGATGAAAGCAGAAATATTATGAATCAGCTTGTAAGTACAACAGAGAATGTAACAAGCAATATGAAGGAAATTACTGCTGCTACGAATATGACTGCTACAAGCATAGAAGAACAGAATACTATGACAACATCTATACAGCAGGCTATTGAGCACACAGGCGAAGTATCTAATGCGATGGTTGATATTGCAATGGATTCTAATGATAGTATTAAAAAGAATATAGAAATTATGACAGAGCTTAAGACACAGTCTGCGCAGATAAAGGATACTAATAAGTCGGTTACTGACTCAATGTCAAAGCTTCAGGAGAAAACTAAAGAGGTTGAGAACATAGCAGATATGATTCTTAATATATCAAGCCAGACCAATCTGCTGGCACTTAACGCTTCAATAGAGAGTGCAAGAGCAGGAGAGGCAGGAAGAGGCTTTGCAGTTGTGGCTGAGCAGATAAGACAGCTCGCAGAGCAGACAAAGGGCTTTACAGAGGATATAACAAAGATAATATATGAGCTTAATGCAAATGCAGAGGATGTGGTGGAATCTGTCAGGATTTCTGTCAATGCGGCCGATACGCAGAGCGATAATATTAATTCAGCTTCACAGACATTTGAACAGCTTAATAGTAATATGTCAGCATTAGTAGAGCATGTGGAGGAGGTTAACAAGCAGATAACAGGTCTTTCAGCTTCCAATAACAGAATTGTTGAGAATATATCACAGCTCTCTGCAGTGACACAGGAGGTTACAGTTAATGCAGAACAGGTGCATAATATGAGCGAACAGAATCTTGAATATGCTGAGCAGGTAAAACAGGCGGTTGAACATATAAGAAGCACATCTGAAAAGATGAATATGGCATAAAGATTTATAAATAATATAGAGAATGTTTATAAATAATTCTGACTTTGTTAAAATAATTAATAAAATAGTTGTAAATAATATAAAATTGTTATAAAATTAACATAGCATATAATCAGTAATATGATCGGAGGCGTGTTAATATGTTATTTCAACTTTATGGCGATGGCACTATCTATAAGCTTATAGGATGGGTGCTTGTATTCGCAGGGCTTGTTATATGTAACGAGCTTGCAAGACGTTCAAAGTTTGGTGGATTATTATTCTTTGTATTTATTCCTATTGCTTTGACAGTTTATTTCGTGGCTATCCAGATAGGAGCTGCAAATGGTGCTTCATGGGCACTTAATAACCAGACATACAAGTATATGAATGGATGGTTCCATTATGCCAAGCTTTATGCTGCAACAGCAGGCTGTATTGGCTTTATGATGCTTAAGTATAAGTGGAGCATAGGTAAAACAGAGTGGTTTAAGGTATTCCCATTCTTAATTGTTGCTATTAATATTCTTATTGCTGTATGTAGTGATTTTGAATCTGCAATCAAAGGCGGAATGAATGGTGGCTGGTGGTTCTCAAACGAAGGTGTATGGCTTTACGGTGGCTGGTGGAACTGGCTTAACGGTATTGCAGGTCTTATCAACATCTTCTGTATGACTGGCTGGTGGGGTATCTATTCTTCTAAGAAGAAGGATGATATGTTATGGCCTGATATGACTATATGGTTTATAGTTGCATATGATATATGGAACTTTACATATACATACAACAACCTGCCTACTCATACATGGTACTGTGGTGTTGCATTACTTCTTGCACCAACATTTGCCAATGCTTTATGGAACAAGGGTGGATGGATCCAGAACCGTGCTAACACACTTGCAACATGGTGTATGTTTGCACAGGTATTCCCACTTTTCCAGGTAGATGGAATATTCGCTACACTTCCTGTACTTTATAAATATACAGGTGCAGCAACAGGCATGGAGCTTTCAAAGCTTACATTAGAGCAGATGAATGCAGCAGGTGCATATCCGGTAGCACAGGGTGTTATGTCTATACTTGCAGTTGTGGCTAATGTCATCTGTATCTCAGTTATTATAAAGAGAGCGGTTGAGCAGAAGAAGAACCCTTACAAGAATGAGATATTTGCAGGAACCAGAGATTATGACCAGGCTATGGACAGAGCCTGATGGCGTGTATTAAACAGAATTAAAAGAGTTATATATTTAGGTTAACTTATGATAAATTAATTGATTATATGAGACAGAAGAAACTGTTGACTGTTTTCTATTATATATTTAGTATATATACATGGAAATAGTTCGACAGTTTCTTTATTTTTATGGTATACTAATAAGAGAAATAAGTGGAACGCGATGTGATTGCGTGATCTGCAGCTATTAGCTGATGCAGTTTTATAAAGGAGATGATATTATGATTAAGAAGATTAAAGGAATTAAGATTGAACTGATAATTATTTCTATTGTATTATTTGCTCTTGGACTTTTTCTTGTTATATATCCAGAGCTTTCGCAGCTTATTATATGTAAGGCTGTTGGAATAGCTTTATGTGTATGGGGTGTGTTAAGACTCATAACATATTTTAGTATGGCTAAAGAGGAAATATTTGGTTCGTTTGGATTAGTACAAGGTATTTCATTGTTAGCATTCGGATTATTCTTTGTTATGAAACCAGAGGTTATAGCTATGTTTTTTGGAACAATCCTTGCAATAGTTATTATTATTGATGGAATACTTAAGCTTCAGTATGGAATAGAGTTTTACCATATGAAAGCTGATAAATGGTGGATAGAGGCTGTTGTAGCAGCATTTATGGTAGTTATGGGTGTGATTGCATTATTTAATCCATTTGATTCATCAGTAGCACTTATGATATTCATAGGAATAGTACTTATGGTAGAAGGTGTATCAGATCTGATTTCTATTATAAGAATATCAGCTTTTGTAAAGAAGTTAAAGGATATGTAAAGAGCAATGTACTGATATAAGGTTAAACCGTATATCAAAGTCGGGGGCTTTTGACCCCGACATCATACAATAAGAATACAGTCAGATAAAGTGCCAAAGCTAAGCACGAACAATAGTAAGGGAGAATAAACATGTCAGAAAAGGTAATATATGCCGCAATACTTGGGGCAGGAACAGTAGGAATGGGAACTTATAAGCTGTGTCAGGCAATGGAGGATGAGATAAAGCACAAAACAGGTGCCAGACTTGTTATTAAGAAGATCCTTGTAAGAAATATCGGTAAGAAAAGAGATGGTATTCCAGAAGAGCTTCTTACGGATGACTGGGCAGATATCATAACGGATGACCAGATAAGCATTATAGTGGAACTTATGGGTGGTATCCATCCGGCAAAGGATTATGTGCTTGATGCACTTAAGGCTGGAAAGCAGGTTGTTACAGCTAATAAGGATCTTATAGCTGAATATGGTGAAGAGGTTGGCAATGCAGCCAATGAAGCTGGTGCAGACCTTCAGTTTGAGGCTGCAGTAGCTGGTGCTATTCCTATTATCAGACCATTGAAGCAGAGCATGGCGGGCAATCATATTACTGAGATTATGGGTATTGTCAACGGCACTACGAATTACATCCTTACTAAGATGACAGAAAGCGGTATGGATTATGCGGAGGCACTTGCCAAGGCAACAGAGTTAGGATATGCAGAAGCAGATCCAACAGCAGATGTTGAAGGATATGATGCCGGCAGAAAGATAGCTATTATGGCATCAATAGCATTTAATTCAAGAGTAACATTTGCAGATGTATATACAGAAGGTATCACGAAGATATCAGCAGATGATATAAAGTATGCTAAAGAATTCGGATATGTTATTAAACTTCTTGGAGTTGCAAAGAATACAGATGATGGAATAGAAGTTAAGGTACATCCTATGCTTATACCATCTAATCATCCACTTGCCACAGTTAATGATGCATTTAATGCGGTTTTTGTGCATGGACTTGCCATGGATGATGCGATGTTTATGGGACGCGGTGCAGGACAGATGCCGACTGCAAGTGCGGTTGTTGGTGATATTATAGATGTATGCAGGAATATAGTACATGATTCATGTGGAAAGATAGGCTGCTGCTGTTATAAGCACCTTAATGTCAAGAATATAGCTGATACAAGCAGCAAGTTCTTCTTAAGATTAGAGATAGCTGACAGATCAGGTGTGCTTGCCAATATAGCAAGTGTGCTTGGTAATAGTGGAGTAAGTATAGCCCAGGTTGTCCAGAAGAAAAGCAAGGATGGCGTGGCAGAGCTTGTCATTATCACAGATGAAGTAAAAGAAAAGCACTTTAATGATGCCATGGCTGTATTTAAGGGACTGTCAGCTGTTAAGAATATTGCTGGAGTTATAAGAGTATACTAATCTGGAAAGGTGAATAAAATAATATGGCATCGAAATATTATGCGGTCAGAAAAGGGCGTAAGCCAGGGATATACAGGACATGGGATGACTGTAAGAGCCAGGTGTTTAAGTGTGAGGGAGCAGAGTATAAAAGCTTTGCCACAGAGGCAGAAGCATATGCTTATATGGGTGCTGTCAAAGATATAGCACAAGAGGGCGAGAGCTATGCATATGTTGATGGTTCGTTTAACGCAGCCACGGGTGTGTATGGATTTGGTGGTTTTCTTATGTATAAGGATAACAAGTATATTCTAAGTGGTTCTGGTGATGATAAAGAGATGGCATCTATGAGAAATGTGGCAGGTGAGATACTTGGAAGCATGGCAGCAGTACAGAAAGCTATAGAACTTGGTATAGAAAGCATAGATGTTTATTTTGATTATATGGGCATAAGAGCATGGGCGCTTGGTGAATGGAAAAGAAACAAGAAGGGAACCGTAGCATATTATGACTATATGCAGTCTGTTAAAGACAAAATAACAGTTAATTTTGTTAAGGTTAAAGGACATTCAGGTGTGGAAGGTAATGAAGAAGCAGACAGACTGGCTAAAAAGGCTGTTGGTATTCTTTAAAGCGGATTTTATTATGTAAGAATAAAGTAAATATCATGTAAGGTTGTGTGAAATTATCAGATAATGATTGACATACACTTTTAATATATGATACAATCCGTTCGTGTGAGTCAGTAAATATATAATCATTATATATGATTTCATACAAATATGACCACTTATACATTTGATGTATACAATATATACATATTACGTCTGGTATAAGTTAAGCCTAACGGACAGGCGGGTCGGTTGCCGGTGTGGTAAACCCACATTATTGTTATTGATTGGGCGGTAAGCCCTGTTTATAAGTTGATTACTTTATAATCTGTGCCAAGCACATCATCTTGTGAAACGGTCAATAAAGAGTGACGCATATTTGTATGTCATAGATACTAAGTTATAGATACTAAGTATGAGTATAATTATCTATGTATATATTCGCTGATTTCCTTAAATAATTGGTATTAATTCCAGATTTATGTATAGTTTATGTACATTACATAAAGGGGGTTAAACCAGATTAGAATTATGATCAGACTATAGAGATGGTTGTGTAAAATGCACGACTGTCTCTTTTTTGTTTTGCTGCTTAATGCGGATATTAAGCTTAATTTCTTTAAGTAATTTCTTTAAGTATATAGCAGTAGTTCACAGATTATAAAGAAAATATAATCATCCAGGGATAATGTATTCTGGACCTGGAAGCTATTATTATATATGGGAATGGAGATAAAAGAATGTTAGATGACCAGACAAGAGCTCCGATATACGAGGCATTGGAAAGATTAAGAAGACAGAGAGTTGTTCCGTTTGATGTTCCGGGACACAAAAGAGGAAGAGGAAATCCAGAGCTTGTTAATCTGCTGGGAGAAAAGTGCGTAGGAATAGATGTTAATTCCATGAAACCACTTGATAATCTGTGCCATCCTGTGTCTGTTATACGGGATGCAGAAGAACTGGCAGCTAAAGCCTTTGGTGCAGAGAATGCTTTTCTTATGGTAGGTGGTACGACATCAGCAGTCCAGGCGATGATACTTTCCAACTGTAAAAGGGGAGATAAGATAATACTTCCAAGAAACGTACATAAGAGTGCTATCAATGCGCTGGTGCTGTGTGGCGCGGTTCCTGTATATGTTAACCCTGAGGTTAATTCTGAACTTGGAATATCGTTAGGGATGAATCTTGATTCTGTGAAGAAAGCAATAGAGGATAACCCTGATGCAGTAGCTGTATTAGTAAATAATCCTACATATTATGGTATATGTTCAGATATATGCTCGATAGTAAGCTTTGCACATGAACATGGCATGAAGGTGCTTGCAGATGAAGCACACGGCACACATCTTTACTTCCAGCCAGATCTTCCGGTATCAGCTATGAAGGCTGGTGCAGATATGGCAGCGGTCTCTATGCATAAGTCAGGTGGTTCACTTACACAAAGTTCGATACTTCTTACCAATAAAGGAGTAAATGCAGACTATGTAAGGCAGATAATCAATCTAACACAGACAACAAGTGGATCATATCTTTTGCTTGCAAGTCTTGATATATCAAGAAGAAATCTGGCACTAAGAGGCAGGGAGTCGTTTACCAAGGTTATGGAAATGGCTGAATATGCAAGAAAAGAGATTAATGACATAGGTGGCTACTATGCATATGGTAAGGAGCTGGTTAATGGTACAAGTGTATATGATTATGATGTAACTAAGCTGTCTGTGCACACACTTGGTCTTGGACTTGCAGGAATAGAGGTATATGATCTTCTGCGTGATGAGTATGATATACAGATAGAGTTTGGCGATGTGAGTAACATACTTGCTTATATATCTATTGGAGACAGGCTTCAGGATATTGAAAGACTTGTAGGAGCACTTGCAGATATAGCAAGAATCTATAAAAAAGATAAAACTGGTATGCTGAGTGGGGAATTCATAAGTCCGATTGTGGAGAAGTCCCCTCAGGAAGCCTTTTATGCTGATAAGGAATCACTTCCTATTAAGGATACAAAGGGAAGAATATCAGGCGAATTCGTCATGTGTTATCCACCAGGAATACCTATACTTGCACCAGGCGAAATGATAACAGAGGAGATTATAGAGTATATATTATATGTTAAAGAAAAAGGATGCTCTATGCAGGGTACAGAGGATCCTATGGTGAATAATCTCATGGTGCTTAAGAATACATTTTAGTTATGGTATCCCAGGGGTGTTTAAGACATTATAGTAATACATTCCTACCCTAACAGCTTATTTATTAGCATAACAAGAAAATAGTGCGCAGAATATGCGCAGAAAAGAGGCTTATTATGGAAATGTGGTTTTCAGAGCTGCACACAACCAATGTCAAGCTGTCAATGAGGATAGAGAGGCAGCTGTGTTCAGTAGAAAGTGACTGTCAGAGAATAGATGTACTTGTATCAGATGAGTTTGGAAAGTTTTTAGCACTTGATGGAGAGATTCTGTTTTCTGAAAAGGATGAGTTTATATATGATGAGATGGTTACACATGTACCTATGGCTGTTCATCCAGCTGTTAAGAATGTTCTTATAATCGGTGGTGCAGATGGTGGCGTTGCAAAAGAACTTATTAACTATAAGACTATAGAAAGAATAGACGTAGTTGAGCCTGATGAAACTCTGGCGGAGGTATGCCGGGAGTATTTTCCGGAGCTTGCATGTGGCCTGGATGATGAAAGAGTTAATGTATATATACAGGATGGTCTGCGTTTCTTAAGAAGCAAGACAGATGAATACGATCTTATAATCAATGATGCCACAGACCCTTTCGGATATACTGAAGGACTGTTTACAAAAGAGTTTTATGGAAGCTGCTATAAGGCACTTAAAGAAGATGGAATCATGGTATACCAGCATGGAAGTCCATTTTATTCAGAGGACAAAGAAGAGTGTGTGAAAATGCATAGAAAGGCATATCAGGCGTTTCCAGTAAGCCGTGTATACCAGGCACATATACCGACATGTTCATCAGGTTACTGGCTCTTTGGCTTTGCATCAAAGAAATATCATCCGTTAGTTGATTTTAAGCCGGATGAATGGAAGAAATTAGGAATAAAGACGAGATATTATACAACTAATTTACATAGAGGAGCCTTTATGCTTCCTAAATATGTTGAGGATATGCTTGAGGAAGAGGAACGTTAATTACATCATTAAATAAATAATTAAACAGGTGTTAAAGGTAAACCTGGATAGAATATCAGGAGGATAAGGATTATGAGCAGATTATTAATAATAGGATGTGGCGGTGTAGCTGGTGTGGCTATACATAAGTGCTGTCAGAACAGTGACGTATTTACAGAAATATGTATAGCAAGCAGAACTAAAAGTAAATGTGATGCACTTAAGGAAAAGCTTTCAGGTAAAACAAGTACTGTTATAACAACAGCACAGGTTGATGCAGATAACGTGGATGAGCTTGTGTCTCTTATAGAGAACTATAAGCCTGAAGCAGTTCTCAATCTTGCACTTCCATATCAGGATCTTACTATTATGGATGCATGTCTGAAAACTGGTGTGAATTATATAGATACAGCGAATTATGAGGCAGAGGATACAGAGGATAAAGAGTGGAGAGCTATATATGAAAAAAGATGTAAGGAAGAAGGTTTCTCAGCTTATTTTGATTATTCATGGCAGTGGAATTACAGGAAAAAGTTTGAAGATGCAGGTATAATGGCACTTCTTGGAACAGGCTTTGACCCAGGTGTTACAAGTGTATTCAGTGCATATGCACTTAAGCATTACTTTGATGAAATAGAAACTATAGATATACTAGACTGCAATGGTGGCGATCATGGATATCCATTTGCAACTAACTTTAATCCAGAGATAAACTTAAGAGAAGTATCAGCACCGGGCTCATATTGGGAAGATGGACACTGGGTAGAGGTGCCAGCTATGTCTATTAAGAGGGAATATGATTTTCCAGAGGTTGGTATGAAGGATATGTATCTTCTTCACCACGAAGAGATAGAATCTCTTGCTAAGAACATACCAGGTGTTAAGAGAATAAGATTCTTTATGACATTTGGGCAAAGCTATCTTACACATATGAAATGCCTTGAAAATGTAGGTATGTTAAGAACTGATCCAGTAAAGGTAGGAAATGTTGAAGTTGTACCTATACAGCTTTTAAAGGAACTGCTTCCAGATCCTGCAAGTCTTGGTGAGAGAACAGTTGGAAAGACTAATATTGGATGTATATTTACAGGTAAAAAGGATGGAAAGGAAAAGAAAATATACATATATAATGTATGTGACCATCAGGAATGTTATAAAGAAGTAGAATCACAGGCTATATCATATACAACAGGTGTTCCTGCTATGATAGGTGCTATGATGGTTGTAACTGGAAAGTGGAATAAGCCTGGAGTGTATAATGTTGAGGAGTTTGATCCAGATCCATATATGGAAGCTCTTAACAAGTGGGGACTTCCATGGGTTGTTGAGGAGAACCCGGTATTAGTTAAGTAGTTTAAAATACGAGAAGCTTAAAAGATAAGAAACTTAAAATATAAGCAGCTTATAATGTGAGCAGCTTAAAAATGAGTAGATAAAAATATGAATTCCAGGAGAAATGAATTGGATACAGTAGTATTTAAAGATATAAAAACACCATCATATGTTATAGATGAAAACAAACTTATTCACAATCTAAAGATTCTTAATGGAGTGGAAAAAGAAACTGGTTGTCATATACTTCTTGCACAGAAAGCGTTTTCAGCTTATGCCATGTATCCGCTTATAGGTCAGTATATAAGCGGGACAACGGCAAGCGGATTGTACGAAGCAAGGCTTGGAAAAGAAGAGATGAATAAAGAGAATCATGTTTTTGCACCAGCATATAAGCAGGAGGACATGGATGAACTTGTTAAGATATGCGACCATATTATATTTAACTCAGTAAACCAGCTTAGAAAGTATAAGAAACAGTGTCTAAAAGCAGGAGTAAGCATAGGATTAAGAATCAACCCGGAAGTATCAACGCAGGGTGAGCATGCTATATATGATCCATGTTCAGAAGGTTCAAGGCTTGGAGTTACACTTAAGGCACTTAACAAAGGCATAGATGAGGATGAGCAGCTTCTTGAAGGCGTTGATGGATTGCATTTTCATACGCTGTGTGAACAGAATTCAGATGATCTTAAGACAACACTTGATGCAGTAGAAGAAAAATTCGGGAAATATATGCATAACTGCAGGTGGATTAATATGGGTGGAGGACATCATATAACAAGAGAAGATTATGATGTCAGGCTGCTTATTGACTGTGTGAGACATGTGCAGGATACATATCATGTAAAAGTGTATCTTGAGCCAGGAGAGGCAGTTGCACTCAACGCAGGATATCTTGTAACAGAGGTGCTTGATAAGGTGGATAATGGCATAGAAACTCTTATTTTAGATGCCTCAGCAGCATGTCATATGCCTGATGTGCTTGAGATGCCATACACACCGCCTTTATATGGAGCACAGATAGTGGCAGATATATTAAAGACACAAGAGGCACCTAAGGATGCACATTTTGTATACAGACTTTCTTCATATACATGCCTTGCGGGTGATATTATAGGTGATTATGAGTTCGACCATGAGATAAATGTGGGCGACAGACTTATATTTATGGATATGGCTATATATTCAATGGTGAAAAATAATACATTTAATGGAATGCCGCTTCCATCTATATCTGTGCTAAAAGATGGAAAACTAAGTCTGATTAAAAGCTTCGGATATGAAGACTTTAAGTGCAGGCTTTAATATAGCAGATATGGCTTACATGCCAGCTGTGGGTTATATAAGATTATAAGGAATAAAACAGATGAGTATTATAAATTCAACTCCGTCACATGATGGATTTTACATGCCGGCTGAATATGAAAAGCATGATGGCACTATTATGATATGGCCGGTAAGACCAGGTTCATGGCCTGGTGAGGCAGCAGCGGCAAAAAGAGTGTTCAAGGAAATATCCGGGCATATCGCCCAGTCTGAGAATATGTATATGCTTACAGACAGTGAGCATATGACAGAAGCAGAGCAGATGTTAGACGATAAAGTCAGGGTTGTTAACATAGAGACAGATGATGCGTGGGCAAGAGATATGTGCCCGACATTCGTAAAGAATGTATCAGGAGATATACGTGGAATAAGCTGGAAGTTCAACGCATGGGGTGGAGAATATGATGGCTTGTATATGGACTGGGAAAAGGATGATATGGCAGCAGGTCTGTTTTGCGACATGATGGGGATAGACTATTATGATGCAGCTCCTTTTGTGCTTGAAGGTGGTTCTATACATAGTGACGGTGAGGGCACTGTTATAGTGACTGAAAGCTGTCTTTTAAGTAAGGGCAGAAACCCACAGCTTAGTAAAGCTATGATAGAGGATAAGCTTAAGGAATATCTTGGGGCAAAGAAGGTTATATGGCTGCCATATGGAATATATAATGATGAAACCAATGAGCATGTTGATAATGTATGTGCGTTTACATCGCCTGCTAATGTCGTGCTTGCATGGACAGATGATGTGAATGATCCACAGTATGATATGTCATCAGCCGACCTTAAAGTGCTTGAAGCTGAAACAGATGCACTTGGTAGAAAGATAAAGGTGCATAAGTTATATATACCAGATGAGCCTGTGTGCATAAAAGAAGAGGATCTTAAGGGTTATGTGTTTGCAGAAGGTGAAGATAACAGGGAGCTTGGAGAAAGATTAGCAGCAAGCTATGTGAATTTCTATATATCTAATGCGAAAGTACTTGTTCCACAGTTTGGTGATAAGAAGGATAAGGCTGCGATAGAACTGTTATCAAAGCTTATACCTGACAGAAAAGTAACCGGTATATATGCCAGGGACATAATAGTTGGAGGCGGCAATATACATTGCATAACGCAGCAGATTCCAGCAGGCATAAAGAAAAACATATAAAATGTGCATAAAGAAGAATAAAAAACCATGTAGAAATGGAGATTGATAATATGAGCAGAATAACTGGAGTTGCTGCTATACAGATGAAGTGTGGCAGAGATGTTTTGGAAAATATAAAAACAGCCGACAGACTTGTAAGGGATGCAGTTAAAAAGGGCGCAGATATAATACTTCTTCCAGAGCTTTTTGAGAGGCAGTACTTTTGTCAGGAAAGAAGATATGAATACTATGAATATGCAAAGAGTGTGGACGAGGATGCAGCTGTAGTGCATTTTACAGAGGTTGCCAGAGAATTAGGCGTAGTTATAATAGTCAGCTTTTATGAAAAGGATGTAAACCAGCTGTATAATACAGCTGCCGTTATAGATGCTGATGGAACAAGGCTTGGTATATATAGAAAGACACATATTCCTGATGATCATTACTATCAGGAAAAATTCTACTTTGTTCCAGGCAATACAGGCTTTAAGGTGTTTAACACAAGATTCGGCTGCATAGGTGTTGGTATATGCTGGGATCAATGGTTTCCAGAGACAGCAAGGGCTATGGCAGTAGAAGGTGCAGAGGTGCTTTTTTATCCAACCGCTATAGGAAGTGAGCCGATACTTGACTGTGACAGCATGATGCACTGGAGAAGGTGTATGCAGGGACATGCAGCATGCAATCTTGTTCCTGTTGTTGCAGCTAACAGGATTGGTGTTGAGACTGTTAAGCCATGTGAAGAGAACGGTGGACAATCAAGTTCACTTAAATTCTATGGTTCTTCCTTTATCACTGACAACACAGGTGATATAATATATCAGGCGGGCAGGGATGAAGAAGAAGTTATCGTCCATAAGTTCGATCTTGATAAGCTGGCATATGACAGACTTTCATGGGGATTATTCAGGGACAGAAGACCGGAAGTCTATAATAAAGCTATAAGTAAAGAACTTATTCAGCCTTAGATATATAGAAACGAGGATGATTATGAAAAAACTGGTTATTGGCATGCTTGCACATGTAGATGCTGGGAAAACTACACTTTCTGAAAGTATATTATACACTTCTGGAGCCATAAGGAAGCTTGGAAGAGTAGATAATAAAGATGCATTTCTTGATAATAATGACTATGAGCGTCAGAGAGGAATAACTATATTTTCAAAGCAGGCGTGCTTTAGTTATAAGGACCTTGATGTTACATTGCTTGACACCCCTGGCCACGTTGACTTTTCGGCGGAGATGGAGCGTACGTTATGGGTGCTTGATTATGCGGTGCTTGTTATCAATGGAATCGATGGGGTACAGGGACATACAGACACATTGTGGGGATTGTTAAAAAGACTGCATGTGCCTGTTTTTATATTTGTTAACAAGATGGACCAGCAGGGAACTGATAAATATAGACTTCTTGAACAGCTTAAGAATAAGCTGTCATCAGGCTGCATAGATTTTACCGGATATATGAAGGGCGTTAAACCTGATTATGAGGATATAGCAACATGTAGTGAAGGGGCGCTTGAAGAATATCTTAAATATTCAGAGGTATCAGATGAAAGCATAAGCAGGATGTTAGATGAAAGAGAGATATTTCCTGTTATATTTGGTTCGGCATTAAGGCTTGATGGAGTTGATGAGCTGCTTGGTGTAATGGACAGATTCTGCAGCAGCAGGGAATATGGTGAGGATTTTTCAGCCAGAGTTTATAAGATATCAAGAGATGAAAGAGGAGAAAGACTTACACATATTAAAGTAACAGGTGGCTGTATAAAGAGCAAGGATATTATAAATGATGAGAAGGTCAATCAGATAAGAGTATATAGTGCAGATAAATATACAGCTGTTCAGGAAGCTGTAGCAGGAAACATATGCGCACTTACAGGACTGTCAGACACGTACGCAGGACAGGCTATAGGAGATGAGAAGGAAGATAATTCGCCAGTTCTTACTCCGGTGCTTAACTATAAGATAAACCTTCCAGCAGGCGTTGATCCTATGCAGATGCTTCCAAAGCTCAGGGCTATAGAGGAAGAAGAGCCGCAGCTGCATATAGAATGGGATGAGAATTTTAAAGAAATACATGTACAGGTTATGGGACCTGTTATGATAGAAGTGCTTCAGAATATAATTAAGGAAAGGTTTGGCATAGATGTAACTTTTGGAGAGGGCAGTATTGTGTATAAAGAAACAATTGCCAACAAAGTTGAAGGAATCGGACATTTTGAACCTTTAAGACATTATGCTGAGGTACATCTAATACTTGAACCTGGTGAGCCTGGAAGTGGTATGAGGTATGAGCTTGACTGCAGTGAGGATGTGCTGGCAAAGAACTGGCAAAGACTTATATATACACATTTGTGTGAAAAAACACATAAGGGTGTACTGACAGGCTCGGCACTTACAGATGTTAAGATAACAGTTGCTGCCGGACGGGCGCATAACAAGCATACAGAAGGTGGAGATTTCAGGCAGGCAACATACAGAGCGGTAAGACAGGGGCTTATGCAGGCTGAATCTGTTCTTCTTGAACCGTTTTATGAATTCGAGCTGAAGCTTGACAGACAATATATAGGCAGGGCTATGACAGATTTAGAGCGTATGGGAGCAGTATTTACGATTAACGATACTGGAGAAGAAGTGCTTGTAACAGGCTGTGGTCCTGTGTCAAGCCTTGCGAATTATCAGGCAGAGATTACAGCATACACAAGGGGAACTGGGAGCATAAATCTTAGGATGTCAGGTTACAGACCATGCCATAACACGGAAGAAGTTATAGAAAAAATAGGCTATGATGTTACAAGAGATATAAGGAATACACCGGATTCTGTGTTCTGCGCACATGGATCAGGTTTTACAGTCAGCTGGGATAAGGTATCAGAATATGCACATGTTGATAGTGTTCTTAATCCACCAAAAACGTCAGATATAAATGAACCTATGACATCAAAGCAGGCGGCAAGGACTGTATCAGAGGAGTGGATAGGAACTGATGAGGTTGACAGGATACTGGCAGAAACTTACTTTTCTAACAGCAGAGGCGATAATGAAAGAAGGAAGCTGTCAAAAAGAAAATCATCAGATCAGCTTGGACAATATGTGACGTTAAAGCAGTCTGACAGACAAAGAACAGCAAAGGCTATGGGAGTAAGCTATCTTTTAGTAGATGGTTATAACATAATCCATGCATGGAAGGAACTTGATGAGCTGGCTAAGATCAACATGGACAGCGCAAGAGACAGGCTGCTTGATATTATGTGTAACTATCAGGGAATGAAAAAGTGTGAACTGATAGTTGTGTTTGATGCGTACAGACTTGCAGGACATGCACAGGAGTATATTGATTACCATAATATACATGTAGTATATACTAAAGAAGCAGAAACAGCAGATCATTACATAGAAAAGTTTGCACATGAGAATGGAAGAAAGTATAATGTGACTGTTGCAACATCCGATGGACTTGAACAGGTTATCATAAGAGGTGCCGGATGTCTTCTTTATTCTGCAAGAGAATTCGAGGAAGAAGTTAAAGCCATGGAAGAACATATAAGAAATGAATATCTAAATAAAAGCTATTAATAATTAATGTGAGTGTCTGAGCTAAATTCTGCCACTCACTTGTTTATGAAAGAAGAGGTTTGATTGTTATGAGTACATTATGGGTTATAGGTGATTCAACACTTAGTAGTTTCAAAGACAGGTATTATTATCCAAGATATGGATATGGAACAATGCTTGATAAGTATCTTAATGATAATGTGAGGGTTGTTAATATAGCTCTTTCTGGAAGAAGCTCTAAAAGCTATACGACAGAGCCACAGTATAAGGAACTGCTTGATGGCATGAAAAAAGGTGATTTTCTTATCATAGGATTTGGACATAATGATGAGAAAACAGAGGAGTCACGCTTTACTGATGCGAATGGAGATTATAAGACAGAAGGCTCATTTGCATATTCCCTCTACGAAAATTATATCAAGAAGGCAGATGAGGCAGGCTGTAAGGTGATTCTTTGTACACCTATAGTAAGGAGAACTCCTACAGGAGAATGGGATGATACTCTGTTACATATAACGCAGGATGTCGGGGAGTTTAAAGGCGGCGATTATCCAGAAGCTGTAAGAAAGCTTGGAAGTACACTTGACATACCAGTTATAGATATGACTGAAAAGACTCACAAGATGTATGACAGGCTCGGTGCTGATAATACAATATATCTTCATGCATGGCCATCCAATAACAGGCTTAGTGTAGATAACACACATACCAATATATGGGGTGCAAGAGTTAATGCTTATATGGTTATGTCAGCTATTAAAGAGTCAGATATAGCAGGACTATCTGAAAATGTAGTGAATTTATCTGAAAATCCTTTGGAATATAAAGAAAAGTATCTTGTATCAAATGCTGATTATAAGCCTGTAATATTTAGTGATAAGCTTGAAGAGAGCAGGCTTTTTGAAGATTATGGTGAATATAAGGGTACTGTTTTTGGTGATGTTTTAAATGATGTAAGCAAGGAGAATTTTACACTTGAAGCAGATAAAGATGGCAACATGCATATAGCTGTCAGAAACAATTTTGGTAAGATATCAGTTGTTACAGATGGAATAGCTATGTATTACAGACAGGTAGATGTTAATAAGAATTTCACATTAAGAGCGAAGGTAAGAGTTAATAAGATATTTTTAAACGACCAGGTATCGTTTGGACTTATGGTAAGGGATGACTGTTATATTGATAAGTGCATGCCTGACATTTTAGGCGATTATGTGGCAGCAGCACCTCTGTGTGTTACAAGAAAAGAGAATACGGTAGGAACTTATGCAAGAAAAAGTGGTGTGCTTGTATATGGACCAGCAACAGGTACCGCGATAGAAGAAGGAAAAGAATATAATCTTATACTTGCTTCATCACAGGATGGATATATGGCAAAGTTTGCAGATGGACCTGAAGTAACAGGAGGGTATGATTTTAAGCTTACTGCTATTGATCCTAAGCATGTATATGTTGGTATGTTTGCATCAAGAAACGTTGATGTGACATTTTCAGATATACATTTTGAAATCTGAGCAGTGACCAATATAAAAAAATAAATAAATTATTATATAACAATGTGTTTTTTATGAATTATATGTTATACTAAGCCTACAGATAGAAGTATTCAGACAATAACAGGATGGATACGTAAGCGTGTACAAAATATGAATCTGGAGGGAGTTGAAGCATATGAAACTTACTTTTTTAGGTGCTGATCACGAAGTTACAGGAAGCTGTCATTACCTATGTGTTGGTGATAAAAATATACTGATAGATTGCGGAATGGAACAGGGAAACGATGTATATGAGAACCAGGAGCTGCCCATACCGGCATCCGATGTAGATTATGTTCTTCTTACACATGCACATATAGACCATTCGGGGCTTATACCACTTTTGTATGTTAATGGCTTTAGAGGCAGTATATATTGCACTGAGGCAACTGTACAGTTGTGTGATATTATGTTAAGAGATAGTGCACATATCCAGATGTTTGAAGCTGAATGGCGCAACAGAAAGGCGAAGCGTTCAAATGGAACACTTAAGGAGTTCATACCTTTATATGATGCGAAGGCAGTATATGAGGTTATGAAACAGTTTGTCGGAGTAAAGTACGATGAGATCATAAATATAGATGATAATGTAAGTGTGAGGTTTAAAGATGTAGGGCATCTGCTTGGTTCAGCAAGCATAGAGGTGTGGGCAAAGGAAAAAAATAAAGAGGCAGAAGTGTCTAAGAAGATAGTATTCTCTGGTGACATAGGTAATATTAACAAGCCTATAACAAAAGATCCTGTTATGGTTGATACAGCAGATTATGTTGTTATGGAATCTACCTATGGTAACAGAAGCCATAATGGTACACCAGATTATGTTAAGGAACTCGTTAGCGTGTTTAAAAGGACATTTGACAGAGGTGGCAACGTTGTTATACCATCATTTGCAGTTGGTAGAACGCAGGAGCTTTTATATCATATAAGAAAGATAAAAGCAGAGCATCTTATCGACCGGGATTTTGATGTGTATGTTGATAGTCCTCTTGCAATAGAGGCTACAGAAATCTTTAGCAGGAATGTTGAACAGTGCTTTGATGATGAGGCTATAGAGCTTGTAAGAGAGGGCATTAATCCGCTGTCTTTTCCAGGGCTTAAATATGCTGTATCAAGTGAAGAATCCAAGATGATTAATTTTGACCCAAAACCTAAGGTTATTATATCGGCATCAGGCATGTGTGAGGCTGGACGTATCAGACACCACCTTAAGCATAATCTCTGGAGGGCTGAATGTACTGTGCTTTTTGTTGGATATCAGGCAAATGGTACAACTGGACGAATAATAATTGATGGAATAGATGAGATAAAGCTCTTTGGTGAGCCTATACAGGTTAAGGCTGAGATTGCACAGCTGCCAGGTTCAAGTGGCCATGCAGATAAAGATGGACTTATAAGATGGATAAGTGCTTTTAAGAATAAGCCACAGAAAGTGTTTGTTGTGCACGGAGAGGACAGTGTATGTGAAGAATTCACAGAATGTCTTAAGAAGGAGCATGGCTTTGATGCATATGCGCCATATACAGGCGGCGCTTTTGATCTTGTAACAGGCTGCATGATTACAGAGGGTAACAAAGAAAGAAAGAGCAGAAGAACTACCGTTAATAAACGCAACAGAAGTATATATGACAGGCTTGTTGCAGCTGGCAGACGTCTTATGACTGTTATTATGCATAATGAGGGTGGAGCTAACAAGGATCTTGCCAAATTTACAGATCAGATTAATTCACTTTGCGATAAATGGGACAGATGATTTAATGAGCTTAAATGTACGGATTTACATGTGCAGGTTTGATAAAGAGTGAGATATAAGAATGGAGGAATATCATGAAAAATATGCTTTTTGTATTTAACCCGAATTCGGGGAAAGCACAGCTTAAGAATTCGCTTATGAAGATTATTCAGATATTCTCCAATGCAGATTACGAGGTTACTGTGTATCCTACGAAAGCAGCATTAGATGGATATGAAAAGATTAAAGCAGCTAAAGGACTGTATGACATTATAGTATGCAGCGGAGGAGATGGCACATTAAACGAAGTCGTATCTGCAGTCATAACATATGGAGATGAAAAAGTACCTATTGGGTACATTCCAAGTGGTTCAACGAATGATTTTGCTAAGAGTCTTGGCATACCTTCAGATAAGATAAGGGCTGCATACAATGTTGTAAGTGGAGAAAGCTTTTCTTGTGATATCGGAATTATAAATAACAGACGGTATTTTAACTATGTGGCAGCATTTGGTGCATTTACAGATGTTGCGTACGAAACACCGCAGGATCTTAAGAATATGTTCGGACATCAGGCATATGTGATAGAGGGGGCAAAGAGGCTTTTAAACCTCAAGGCATATAAGATGAAAGTAACTTCAAGCAGGCTTGATATAGAGGATAACTTTATATATGGCATGGTGAGCAATTCAAGTTCAGTTGGAGGTATGAAAGGACTTATAGGTGATAATGTTGATTTCCAGGATGGGGTGTTTGAGGTTACTCTTATAAGAGAAATAAGAAATGCACTTGATTTCCAGCAGCTGATAAATGCTTTTATGACACAGAGGCTTGAAAGCTGTGATATGATTTATTCATTTAAGACTAACAATATAACATTTGAATCACCGGATAATATAAAATGGACACTAGATGGTGAATTTGGAGGAGAACACAATAAGGTTAATCTCAAAGTGTGTCCTAAAGCGGTAGATTTTATAATTAATAAAGAAAAGCCTAAAGCCAAAATGGATTAATAAAATAAACATCAAAGCTGGCATGGTTAATTAAGTAAAGAATTGCATCAAAAAAACATATGAATTACTTTAAATAATAAAGTGATAAAACCTATCAACATAGTTGAGCAGGCTTTATCACTTTATTTTTTTACAACTTTAAATATATCCGGGAAAATGATGTTAAAAATTAGAAACAATTCAGAAACAATTTATCGTCACAAAGAAAAAATAGATATTAACAAGAAGAATAAATGTTAGAAACATAAGTGAAATTGTATTAAATACACAGGTTTTAGAGAAAAAATACAATGATATAAAGATAAATAATCAGACAGTAATATATATATTACGGTAAAATTAAATAATCTGACAATTCAAAATAAAAATACATTTACAACGATGAAAAATAGGAGTATATTATGAGCAGAAAAAATCCACTGCAAAATAACCTGCTGGAAATTCGCTGGCAGATTGAAATATATCAGGGATTTGATAACAGATTATACATGAAAGGATGATAGGACTATGGAAAATCAGAAAAAGCAGCCTGGACTTTATAACCCACAATTCGAACACGATAACTGTGGTATCGGTGCAGTTGTAAGCATCAAAGGAATAAAGACTCATCAGACAGTATCTGATGCTCTTAGTATCGTAGAGAATCTCGAACACAGAGCAGGTAAGGATGCGGAAGGTAAGACTGGTGATGGTGTAGGTATTCTCCTTCAGATATCTCATAAGTTTTTTGAAAAAGCAGTTAAGCCACTTGGTATTAAGATTGGCAATGAAAGAGAGTATGGTATAGGTATGTTCTTCTTTCCACAGGATGAACTTGCAAGAAACCGTGCTAAAAAGATGTTTGAGATAATAGTTGAAAAGGAAGGACTTGAGTTTCTTGGCTGGAGAGAGGTTCCAACTTTTCCTAATGTCCTTGGTAAAAAAGCAGTTGACTGTATGCCATATATTATGCAGGGTTTTGTAAAGAAGCCTAAGGATGTGAATAAAGGCATAGAGTTTGATAGAAAGCTGTATGTTGCAAGAAGAGTATTTGAGCAGACAGCAGAAGATACATATGTCTGTTCGCTTTCAAGCAGGACAATAGTATACAAGGGAATGTTCCTTGTAGGACAGTTAAGAACATTTTTTAAGGATCTTACAGATGAGAGCTATGAATCTGCTATAGCACTTGTACACTCAAGATTCTCTACTAACACAAACCCTAGCTGGGAACGTGCCCATCCAAACAGATTTATCGTTCATAACGGTGAGATTAATACAATCAAGGGAAATGCCGACAGAATGCTTTCAAGAGAAGAAACAATGGTTTCTCCATATCTTGAGGATGAGATGTCTAAGATCACACCAGTTGTTAACACCAATGGTTCGGATTCAGCTATGCTTGATAACACACTTGAATTCTTTGTTATGAATGGTATGCCTCTTCCACTGGCTGTTATGATTACAATCCCAGAGCCATGGAGTAATAATAAAGCTATGGAGCAGGAGAAGAAGGATTTCTATCAGTATTATTCAACTATGATGGAGCCTTGGGATGGACCAGCATCTATTCTTTTCTCTGATGGAGATATCATGGGTGCAGTTCTTGATAGAAATGGTCTTCGTCCTTCAAGATATTATATTACAAAGGATGGATATCTTATTCTTTCATCAGAAGTAGGTGCACTTCCTATTGATGAAAGCAGAATAGAAGTAAAAGACAGGCTTCATCCAGGTAAGATGCTTCTTGTGGATACCGTTAAGGGTGAACTTATAGATGATAATAAGCTTAAGGAAAAATATGCTACTAAGCAGCCATATGGTGAGTGGCTTGATAACAATCTTATAAAGCTTGAAGATCTTAAGATACCAAACAAAAAGGTGCCAGCACATACTAAGGAAGAAAGAGCAAGATTACAGAAAGCATTTGGTTATACATATGAAGATTTCAGAACATCTATTCTTCCTATGGCACTTAACGGAAGTGAATCTATCGGTGCTATGGGTATAGATACACCACTTGCTGTACTTTCTAACAGACACCAGCCTCTGTTTAACTATTTTAAACAGCTGTTTGCACAGGTTACGAATCCACCTATAGATTCCATAAGAGAGAAGATCGTAACATCTACAACTGTATACCTTGGTAAAGATGGTAACATACTTGAAGAACAGCCTGAAAACTGTAAGAACTTAAAGATTAACAATCCTATTCTTACTAACACAGATCTTTTAAAGATAAAGAATATGAAGGTTGAAGGTTTTAAGGTTGAAACTATTCCTATTACATACTATAAGAATACATCACTCGAAAAGGCTATCGACCATCTTTTTGTAGAGGTAGACAGAGCACATAGAGAGGGTACTAATATTGTTATCCTGTCTGATAGAGGTGTTGATGAAAATCATGTAGCTATACCATCACTTCTTGCTGTAGGTGCAGTACAGCACTATCTTGTACAGACTAAGAAAAGAACAAGTATGGCTGTTATACTTGAAAGTGGTGAGCCAAGGGATGTACATCATTTTGCTACATTGTTAGGATATGGTGCATCAGCTATCAATCCATATCTTGCACAGGAAAGCATACAGGAGCTTATTGATCTTAATATGCTTGATAAAGATTACTATGCAGCAGTTGATGATTATAATAATGCTATCATAAGTGGTATCGTAAAGATAGCAGCTAAGATGGGTATATCAACTATACAGTCATATCAGGGCTCTAAGATATTTGAGGCGATAGGTATTGATTCAGCTGTTATTAATAAGTACTTTACAGGTACTGTATCAAGAGTTGAGGGTATAAGCCTTAAAGATATACAGGATGATGTTGAAACACTTCATTCAAAGGCCTTTGATCCTCTTGGGTTATCAACAGACACAACTCTTGATAGTGAGGGTGCCCATAAAATGAGAAGTGGAAAGGAAGAACATCTTTATAATCCACAGACAATTCATCTTTTACAGCTTGCAACACGTACAGGTGATTATAATACATTTAAGGAATATACAGCTCTTGTCAATAAAGAAGAGGGTGTTAAGAACTTAAGAGGACTTATGGATATCAAGTTCCCTAAGAAGGGAATAAATATAGATCAGGTAGAAAGCGTTGATTCTATCGTTAAGAGATTCAAGACTGGTGCTATGTCTTATGGTTCTATCTCTAAGGAAGCACATGAAACTATGGCTATTGCAATGAATATGCTTCATGGTAAGTCAAACTCAGGTGAAGGTGGTGAGGATGAAGACAGACTCACTGTTGGAGCTGATGGACTTAACAGATGTTCGGCTATCAAGCAGGTTGCATCAGGAAGATTCGGTGTTACAAGCAGATATCTTGTAAGTGCAAAGGAGATCCAGATTAAGATGGCACAGGGTGCTAAGCCTGGTGAAGGTGGACATCTTCCAGGAAAGAAGGTATATCCTTGGATAGCAAAGACACGTCTTTCAACACCGGGGGTATCACTTATATCACCTCCACCTCATCACGACATTTATTCTATCGAGGATCTGGCAGAACTGATATATGACCTTAAGAATGCTAACAAGGATGCAAGAATATCAGTTAAGCTTGTATCAGAAGCTGGCGTTGGTACTATTGCTTCTGGTGTAGCAAAGGCTGGTGCACAGGTTATTCTTATATCAGGCTATGATGGTGGTACAGGTGCAGCGCCAAGAAGCTCTATACATAATGCAGGACTTCCTTGGGAGTTAGGACTTGCTGAAGCACATCAGACACTTACGATGAATGGACTTCGTAACAAGGTTATAATCGAAACAGATGGTAAGCTAATGAGTGGACGTGACGTTGCCATAGCAGCCATGCTTGGTGCTGAGGAATTCGGATTTGCAACAGCACCACTTGTAACTATGGGCTGTGTTATGATGAGAGTATGTAATCTTGATACATGCCCTGTTGGTATTGCAACACAGAATCCAGAGCTTAGAAAGAGGTTCGCAGGAAAGCCGGAATACGTAGTTAACTTTATGAGATTCATCGCAGAAGAGCTTCGTGAGTATATGGCTAAGCTTGGAGTAAAGACGGTGGATGAACTTGTGGGAAGAACAGATTTCCTTGAAGCAAAAACTGACGTTTATGGAAGTGGAAGAGCATCAAAGGTTGATCTTTCTAATATCCTTAATAATCCTTATATTAAGGAAGCAGCTTCTATCAGGTATGATAAGAAGAATGTGTTTGATTTCGAGCTTGGTAAGACAGTAGATGAAAGAATACTTATAAAGAAGCTTTCAGATGCTATGGATAAGAAGCAGAATAGAAGTGTTGAAGTAGATGTCAAGAATACAGACAGGGCACTTGGAACTCTTCTTGGTGCTGAGATAACAAGAAGATTCGGTGAAAGCCTTGCAGATGATACATATACAGTTAAGTGTACGGGCGCTGGTGGACAGAGCTTTGGAGCATTTATTCCTAAGGGACTTACACTTGAACTTGTAGGTGACAGCAATGACTACTTTGGTAAAGGCCTTTCTGGTGGTAAGCTTATCGTGTATCCACCAACCGGAGTATCTTATAAGGAAGATGAGAATATTATCATAGGTAATGTAGCACTTTATGGTGCAACAAGTGGTAAGGCATATATCAATGGTATTGCAGGTGAGAGATTCTGCGTACGTAACTCAGGTGCAACAGCAGTTGTTGAGGGAACAGGTGACCATGGCTGTGAATATATGACAGGTGGAAGAGTGGTTGTTCTTGGAAGAACTGGTAAGAACTTTGCTGCCGGTATGAGTGGCGGTGTTGCATATGTTTTAGATGAGGATACAACACTTTACAAGAGGGTTAATAAGCAGCTTGTATCACTTGAACCAGTTACTAACAAGTATGATGTACTTGAACTTAAGCAGATGATCACTGACCATGTAGCTTTCACTAACTCAAAGAAGGGTAAAGAGGTTCTGGATAACTTTGGTGAATATCTTCCTAAGTTCAAGAAGATTATGCCACATGATTATAAGAAGATGCTCAATATGATTGTTCAGATGGAAGAGAAGGGTCTTAGCAGTGAACAGGCTCAGATTGAAGCATTTTACGCAGCAACTAAGTAAGATGGAAATGTACAAAAACAGATATGTATTGGCAGCTTATAAGTCTGCTGGTACATATTTGTGAAAATGTGTATTTGAAAGGAGATAATCATGGGAAAACCAACCGGATTTTTAGAATATGAACGTGTAGAAGCTAAGGCAGTTGCACCAAAGGAAAGAATAAAGAATTTTAATGAGTTTCATACACCACTTTCAGAAACAGAGCAGAGATGCCAGAGCGCACGCTGCATGGACTGTGGTGTGCCATTCTGTCAGTCAGGCATGACTATAAAGGGTATGACAAGTGGTTGTCCTCTTAATAACCTTATACCGGAATGGAATGATCTTGTATACACAGGTAACTGGGAACAGGCATATAACAGGCTGCATAAGACAAGTAATTTTCCAGAGTTTACAAGCCGTGTATGTCCAGCTCTTTGCGAAAAAGCATGTACATGTGGACTTAACGGAGATGCTGTATGTACTAAGGAAAATGAGATGGCTATCATAGAACATGCTTATGCTAACGGACTTGCAGGCCCTAAGCCACCAAAGGCAAGAACTGGAAAGAGAATAGCTGTCATAGGTTCAGGTCCTTCAGGACTTGCTGTAGCTGACCAGCTTAACCAGAGGGGCCATCTTGTGACTGTATATGAAAGAGCTGATAGAATAGGTGGACTTTTAAGATATGGAATACCTAATATGAAGCTTGAAAAGCATATTATAGACAGAAAGCTTAATGTTATGAAGGATGAGGGTGTTGAGTTTGTAACGGAAGCTAACATCGGACAGAATATTAAGGCTAAGAAGATAATGGATGATTATGACGCAGTTGTACTTGCGGTAGGTGCCTCTAATCCAAGAGATATCAGTGCTCCTGGAAGAGATGCTGATGGAATATATTTTGCAGTTGATTTTCTTACAGCAACAACTAAGAGTCTTCTTGATTCAGATCTTACAGATGGTAAGTATATAAGCGCAAAGGATAAAAATGTTATCGTAATCGGTGGTGGTGATACAGGTAACGACTGTGTTGGTACAGCTATAAGACATGGCTGTAAGTCAGTGACACAGCTTGAAATGATGCCAAAGGCACCAGACGTAAGAAGTGAAACTAATCCATGGCCACAATGGCCTTTAGTCTGCAAGACAGATTATGGCCAGGAGGAAGCAATAGCAGTATTCGGACATGACCCAAGAATATATACAACTACTGTAAAGGAATTCAAGAAGGATAAGAAGGGCAAGCTTTGCAAGGTTGTTACTATCCAGCTTGAATCAAAGGTAGATGAGGCAACAGGAAGAAGAATGATGGTTCCTGTTGAAGGAACAGAAAAAGAGCTTCCTTGTGAGCTTGTTCTTATAGCAGCAGGTTTCCTTGGAACACAGAAGTATCTTACAGATGCATTCGGCGTAGAGGTAAACCAGAGAACTAACATCAAGACAGATGATGGAAGATTCGCAACTAATGTTGCTGGAGTGTTTGCTGCCGGCGACTGTCACACAGGCCAGTCACTTGTTGTAAAGGCTATACGTCAGGGCAGGGACTGTGCAAGAGAAGTGGATAAGTATCTGATGGGATATACTAATCTGTAATAAGTGTGATTAGTTTGATTAACAAGGGATATAACTAGATAATAAAAGGTGTTGCAGCACTATTTTGTGCGACAACACCTTTTTGTTTTAATCAAAAGTTCTGTTGCTATATAAAAGTTTTTTTCGTATACTTAACATAGTTTGATTTAAGATATGCAGCTGCATAACATGATTAAATAATTACTGTACATGCGCTAAAAACGTAAGGAAAATAAGAATGTTGTAGAAAGGTCAGGAAAATATATGAAAAGCAAAGTGAATGGTATATTCAGAAAAGTATGTAATATCCTTGAATGGATAATATCAGCAATACTTGTAGTAGTTGTAGTAGTTATGTGTGTGAGGTTTTTGCTTGAACTTGGTGGGATGTTTGACAGTACCCCGCTTGATTTCTTCGAGAAATTTGTGGCAGATATTATGACACTGGCAGTTGGTGTGGAGCTTATCAAGATGTTATCACAGCATACACCGGCAACTGTCGTGGAGGTGCTTATGTTTGCAATAGCAAGAGAGATGGTGACACACCATGATTCAGCACTTAACACAGCGATAGGAGTGCTGTCGATATGTGCACTTTTTGCAACAAGAAAGTTTTTCTTCTGCAAAAATGATTATGATGAGAATGATGGAGAACATTAAAACAATCTGACACATCAGGTGGAGGGCAGCATATATCGAAATATTAAAATAAATATAAATTATAAAAAATATATTGGCAAATCAGCGCCGGATGTGATACAATCCATTAGTATGTACTTTGTACGATAGAAAAAGAGACTTCATATATATTTTAAGGAGGATTTATAAACAATGAGTTTTAAGGTTGAAAACATGGAAGAGAAGAATATGGTTAAGCTTGTGATCGAGACTACTGCTGAAGAATTCGAAGCAGGTCTTAATACAGCTTTTAATAAGAATAAGAATAAAATCAGCGTTCCTGGCTTCAGAAAAGGTAAGGCTCCAAGAAAGATGGTAGAAAAGCTTTATGGTGCAGAGATTTTCTATGAAGATGCAGCTAATGCCATCATTCCTGATGCTTATGCTAAGGCAGCAGATGAAAGTGAATTAGAAATCGTTTCACAGCCTAAGATCGATGTAGTTCAGATTGAAGCTGGAAAGCCATTTATCTTTGAAGCAACAGTTGCTGTTAAGCCAGAGGTTGAACTTGGACAGTACAAGGGTGTTGAGGTAGCTAAGTGTGATACAGATGTTACTGATGCAGATGTTGAAGAAGAATTAAAGAAGGCTCAGGATAAGAATTCAAGAATCGTTACTGTAGAAGACAGAGCTGTTAAAGATGGCGATATGACAACAATTGATTTTGAAGGCTTTGTAGATGGCGAAGCATTTGAAGGTGGAAAGGGTGAAGATTATCCACTTACAATCGGTTCTCATTCATTTATTGATAACTTTGAAGAACAGATTATCGGTATGAATATCGGTGATGAGAAGGAAATCAATGTAACATTCCCAGAAGAATACCATGCTGAGGAATTAAAGGGTAAGCCAGCTATGTTCAAGGTTAAGGTTAAGGAAATCAAGGAAAAGGTTCTTCCAGAGCTTGATGATGATTTCGCTCAGGACGTTTCTGATTTTGATACACTTGCTGAATATAAGGAAGATCTTAAGAAGAACATAACAGTGCGCAAGGAAAATGAAGCTAAGGCTAAGAAGGAAGATGAAGCAATCGCTAAGATTATTGAAACTTCTAAGATGGACATTCCAGAAGCTATGATTAATACACAGGTTAACAGAATGTTAGAAGACTTCGCACAGAGATTACAGTCACAGGGCTTATCAGTTGAGCAGTACTTCCAGTACACAGGTGTTACAGCTGAAAAGATTATTGAAGATATGAAGCCACAGGCTGTTAAGAATATCCAGTCAAGACTTGTTCTTGAAGCAATCGTAAAGGCTGAGAATATCGAAGTTTCTGATGAAGAATTCGAAGCAGAGCTTAACAAGATGGCTGAACAGTACAAGATGGAAATCGATAAGATTAAAGAGTTCATGGGTGAATATGAATCTAAGCAGATCAGAGAAGATATTGCTATCCAGAAGGCTGTTGATGTTATTGTAAATTCAGTAGTTGAGAAGTAATAGATATTATATAAGACAGGGAGGCAATAATATGAGTTTTGTACCTTATGTCATAGAACAGAATAGTCGTGGAGAGAGATCATATGATATCTATTCACGTCTTCTTAAAGACAGGATTATATTTTTAGGTGAAGAGGTAACAGATGTTTCTGCTAACCTTGTTGTAGCACAGATGTTATTCCTTGAGGCAGAAGATCCAGGCAAGGATATACATTTTTATATCAACAGCCCAGGTGGTTCAGTATCAGCTGGTTTCGCGATATATGATACTATGCAGTATATTAAGTGTGATGTTTCAACAATATGTATAGGTATGGCAGCCAGTATGGGAGCATTTCTTCTTTCTGGCGGTACTAAGGGTAAGAGACTTGCACTTCCTAATGCTGAGATTATGATTCATCAGCCTTCAGGCGGAGCCAGAGGTCAGGAAACAGAAATCAGGATAGTTGCAGAGAATATCTTAAAGACAAGAAACAAGTTAAATGAAATACTCGCAGCTAACACGGGTAAATCAGTAGAAGAAATCTCTCGGGATACAGAACGTGATAACTATATGACAGCTAAAGAGGCTGTAGCATATGGTCTTATTGACAGCGTGGTTGAAAAGAGATAGTTACTTAAAGGGGACTGTTGCTTTTCGCACAGTCCCTTGTTGTTTATGAATATATAAGCTGAAAGAGCATTACGGATATTCAGAGCGAAGCAATATATTATTATGTATTATTTGTTAATATGTAGCAGACCGGAGGAATTATGGCAGGCAAGATTAAAGATGGAGAGTTAAGATGCTCGTTTTGTGGTAAGACACAGGATAAGGTTAAAAAACTTATCCAGGGACAGAATGGAGTATTTATATGTGATGAATGTATAGGAATATGTTCAGATATACTTGATGAGGAGTTTGAGGCGGAAGATGAGCAGGCAGTAGATGGACTTGATATTAATCTTTTAAAGCCTAAGGAAATCAAAGAGTTTCTTGATGATTATGTTATAGGACAGGATGAAGCTAAGAAGGTTTTATCAGTAGCTGTATATAATCATTATAAAAGAATATTATCGGCACAGGATGTTGATGTTGAACTTCAGAAGAGTAATATACTTATGTTAGGACCTACAGGTTCTGGCAAGACATTTCTTGCACAGAATCTTGCAAGACTTCTGAATGTGCCATTTGCAATAGCTGATGCAACAACTCTTACAGAAGCTGGATATGTAGGTGAGGATGTTGAAAATATACTTCTTAAGCTTATTCAGGCAGCTGATTATGATATAGAAAAAGCACAATATGGAATTATATATATTGATGAGATAGATAAGATAACTAAGAAGTCAGAAAATGTTTCCATAACTAGAGATGTTTCAGGTGAAGGCGTACAGCAGGCACTTCTTAAGATACTTGAAGGAACGGTTGCATCAGTTCCACCTCAGGGTGGCAGAAAGCATCCACAGCAGGAGCTTATTCCTATAGATACAACTAATATACTGTTTATATGTGGTGGAGCTTTTGATGGACTTGAAAAGATTATCGAATCAAGAATGGATCAGAGTACAATCGGATTTAATTCGCAGATAAAGGAAAAGACTGCTACAGAGGACGTTGGAGAAATGTTCCATAAGGCACTTCCACAGGATCTTATTAAGTTCGGACTTATACCTGAATTCGTAGGACGTGTTCCGGTTGTTGTAGCATTAGATTCACTTGATGAGGAAGCACTTGTACGTATTCTTCGTGAACCTAAGAATGCTATACTTAAGCAGTATAAGGCACTTTTAAGCCTTGATGAGGTTGAACTTGAGTTTGAAGATGATGCAGTTAAGGAAATAGCCCATAAGAGCTTTGAAAGAAAGACAGGAGCAAGAGGACTTCGTTCTATACTTGAGTCAGTCATGAATGAGGTTATGTATGAGGTTCCATCTGATGAAACTATTGCAAGATGTATTATAACAAAGGATGCTGTTCTTGGAACAGGAAAGCCGGTTATTGAATACAGAACGCAGAAAGTAGGAAATAATAACGAGGGAAGTATCGCTATGAATAGTGCATCAGGCACACAAGGCGATGAAGTTAAGAAAGCACAATAATTATGAATATGATTACATTACCAGTAATTGCGTTAAGAAGTATGACCGTGTTGCCTGACATGGTCATACATTTTGATATAAGCAGAAAAAAATCAATACAGGCGGTAGAGGAGGCACTTGCTTTAGATGAGAAGGTACTTCTTCTTACACAAAAAGATACACAGATAGAAAATCCTGCGCCTGGGGATATATATAAAACAGGAACAGTTGCAGTTATAAAGCAGGTTATTAAGCTGCCTAATAAGCTTGTGCGTATTCAGGTGGAAGGTCTTAACAAAGCACATGCAGTTGAAATAACTGATTCTGGTAACTGCTTAATGGCAGCTGCAGATATAGAAGAGATGTTTATAAACAAGCCGGATGAGGTTACAAACAGGGCTATTATTCTTGGCATGAGAGAGCTTATAAGGCAGTATGGTGCAGCTAATTCAAGAAGCAGCAAAGAAATACTTAAGTACTGGCTTGAGCTTGATGATGCAAGAGAGCTGCTTCTTAAAATATGCGCGGATTTTCCTATGGATTATACAGACAGACAGGCTCTTCTTGAGATGGATGATATAATAGAAATTTATGAATATATAGCGGGAATGTTCATAGAACTGACTAATGCATATAAGATAAAAGAAGAGCTCGCTATAAAGGTTAAAGAAAAAGTAGATAAAAACCAGAAAGAGTATATTATACGTGAACAGCTTAATGTGCTTAACCAGGAGCTTGGTGAGGATCAATATTCTGAGTCGGAAGAGCTTGATAAGCAGATAGAAGAGCTTGATGCCGGTGATGACATAAAAGCAAAGCTCCATAAAGAAGTAAAAAGGTTAAAGAGCCTTTCTAAAGGTTCATCAGAGGTTAATGTTGAGAGAACATACATAGAGAATTGTCTTGCACTTCCATGGAATAAGAAATCACAGGATAACAATGACATTATTAATGCAAGAGCTGTTCTGGATGCAGACCACTATGGGATGAAGGATGTTAAGGACAGGATTATAGAATATCTTGCAGTCAGAAATATAACATCGGTATCAGATGCACCTATACTATGTCTTGTTGGACCTCCGGGAACAGGTAAGACGTCAATAGCGCGTTCTGTTGCTGCGGCACTTAATAAAAAATATATCAGAGTATGTCTTGGCGGCGTAAGAGATGAAGCTGAAATAAGAGGACATAGAAAAACATATGTAGGTGCTATGCCAGGAAGAATCATAGAAGGACTTAAGCAGGCAAAAACCTCTAATCCACTTATGCTTCTTGATGAGATAGATAAAATAAGCAGCGATTACAGGTCGGATACAGCATCTGCACTTCTTGAGGTACTTGATGGTGAACAGAATCAACATTTTGTTGACCATTATATAGAACTTCCAGTTGACCTTTCAGATGTATTATTTATAGCAACTGCCAATGACCTTTCAACCGTAAGCAGACCATTGCTTGACAGAATGGAAATAATAGAGGTTCAAGGATATACATTGAATGAAAAAATGCATATTGCAAAGGAACATCTTGTGAAAAAGCAGATAGCTAAAAACGGACTTATGACATCTATGCTTAAAATATCGGACGGCGCATTAAAACGTATTATATATGCATATACAAAGGAAGCGGGAGTCCGTGAACTGGAAAGACAGATAGCAAAGATATGCCGAAAGGCTGTAACCAGGCTTTATGAGGAAGGTGTGTATACACCAGATGGAAGCAGAAATACAGAAGTAAAGAAATGCATAAGGGTTACAGATAAGAATCTTTTTGAATATCTTGGGAAAGAAAAGTACAGACCGGATAAGGCTAATAAGCATCCTGAGGTGGGTGTTGTCAGAGGACTGGCATGGACAAGTGTTGGTGGAGAAACTCTTGAGATAGAGGTTAATGTCATGGCGGGCAGTTCAGAGCTTAAGCTTACAGGAAATATGGGAGATGTTATGAAGGAATCAGCTATGATTGCTTATTCTCTTGTCAGATCACTTACTATGAATGGTAAGTATAAGGTTGATAGCGAATTCTATGATAAGCATAATATTCATCTTCATATACCTGAAGGTGCAGTTCCAAAAGATGGACCATCTGCAGGTATTACAATGACAACTGCAATGCTTTCAGCTGTTACACAAATACCAGTTAGGGCAGATGTTGCTATGACTGGTGAGGTGACACTGCGTGGCAGGGTGCTTCCGATAGGGGGACTTAAGGAGAAGCTTTTAGCTGCAAGGATGGCAGGCATGAAGGTTGTGCTTGTGCCAGAGGAAAACAGGTCAGATGTGGAAGAACTTGACGAAGAGATAACACATGGCGTTACTATAAAGTATGTAGAAAATATTAAACAGGTGTTAAAGGAAGCGCTTGTTTTACAGGAAAACTGATATATTTTACATAGATTAAGCACTTATCTTAAAAGAAAGAGAGGAGAAAAAGCAGATGGTTATAAAAAAGGTTAATCTTGATATAGTTATTGGAGTTACCAGTGCTATACCAGATACACAATATCCAGAGGTCGCATTTGCAGGCAAGTCAAATGTTGGTAAGTCGTCGCTTATTAATTCACTTATGAATAGAAAATCATATGCAAGAACATCTTCACAGCCAGGTAAGACACAGACAATTAATTTTTATAATATTAATGACTGCATGTATCTTGTGGATCTTCCCGGATATGGATATGCGAATGCAAGTCCGGCTGTTAAGGCTAAATGGGGAAAGATGATAGAAAAATACTTAAGAAAATCAGCTAACCTTAAGCAGGTATTTCTGCTTGTTGATATAAGACATGATCCATCAGAAAATGATAAGATGATGTATGACTGGATAGTTGATAATGGATTCAGACCGGTTATTATAGCAACGAAGCTTGATAAACTTAAAAGAAGCCAGGTTGCCAAGCATGTAAAAGCAGTAAGAATGGGGCTTGGATTAAGAGAAGATGATATTCTTATACCATTTTCTTCAGAAACAAAACAGGGTCTTGATGAATTGTGGGAAACGGTTGAGTCATATGTTATGCCTGAAAATGTATAAGCATAGATATCATATCATATGAAATATATTACCCGAAATGTCGGATTATGTTGTTTTTAGTAAGGAAAAGTAGTATAGTTGTTGATGTTGTCGGGCTTTATTATAAAAGGATTAGGACTTGATGGGAGGATATACATATGTTAACAGTTTCAATTTTACTTGATTCAGTAGAGAAAGTTCAGAGGTTTGTTAGTAAGATAAGCAGATATTCATGCAGCTTTGATGTCGAAAGCGGCAATAGCTTTGTGGATGGAAAATCTCTTGTAGGATTGTTTAGTCTTGATATCAGCAGACCGCTTCAGCTTACTATTAATGGTGGAGAAAGCGAAATTGAGGATGTTTTAAGGGATATCAATGAATTTATGCAATATTAATATTGCTGTTCTAAGATAGTTTCCTACAGTGTGTGAACGTTATGAAAAGAATATCAATAATACTATTAGCTGTTGTTATGACATTTTCACTTTATGCATGTGGAACCAGTAAAAGTGGCAATGCATCAGATGGACAGCAGAATGATCAGGAGAACCAGCTTACAGGAAAGCACCATGTTGTTATATCAGTTAAGGGTTATGGTGATATAAAGATTGAACTTGATGCAGATGTGGCACCTGTAACTGTTACTAATTTCGTGAAGCTTGCAAAAGATGGTTTTTATGATGGACTTACATTTCATAGAATAATAAGCGGCTTTATGATACAGGGCGGAGATCCTAAAGGAGATGGAACAGGCGGTTCTGATACAAAGATAAAAGGTGAGTTTGCAGATAATGGTGTGACAAATAATCTGTCACATACAAGGGGTGCTATATCTATGGCACGTTCAAGCAGTAACAACAGTGCAAGTTCACAGTTTTTTATAGTTCATAAGGATAGTACATATCTTGATGGAAAGTATGCTTGCTTTGGTTATGTGACAGAAGGCATGGATGTGGTTGATAAGATATGTAAAGAAGTCAAGCCGGTAGATGATAACGGAAAAGTTAATAAGAATGAACAGCCGGTTATAGAGAAGGTAACTGTTATTGATTAGCGGTAGCAGCGGTTGTTGTAAAATGTTTAAAATAGGCAGATATATGTTAGCACATATATCTGCCTGATTTTTTTAGAGAATAAAAAAACTGGTGTAACAAAAGATAACACCAGTTCATAAAATATAATGCGGAAAATGGGACTTGAACCCACACGTGGTAACCCACACAAGAATCTGAATCTTGCTCGTCTGCCATTCCGACATTTCCGCTAACTTGTTAAAAAAGAAGCTTATAAATAAGCTTCTTTAATATAGTGCAGTCGGCGGGACTTGAACCCGCACCCAAGCAATATGGACTAGATCCTTAGTCTAGCGCGTATGCCAATTCCGCCACGACTGCTTATTTAGTTGTTGCTGTTTCCCAGCGACTTGATTATATTATCATGTGATATATTGTTTGTCAACAGAAAAAACAAAAAAATTAAAATTTTTATGAGAAACAAAAAATTAAAAATATGATTAAAAAATATGATTAAAAAATATGATTAAAAATGTGATGAAAAATTTGGCTAAAAATTGTGATTATAAGACTTTACATTTTATGTGATGAATAGTATTATATAAAAGGTATGCTACTATGGCTCAGTCGGTAGAGCAACTGATTCGTAATCAGTAGGTCGCCGGTTCGATTCCGGCTAGTAGCTTGCAACGTTAGCTTTGCCAGAGGTAATGGCATATCTGGATATCAGATGAGATATCCAGATATTTTTATGTTCTTTTTTGAGTGCATATGTACATAAGATTAGAGAAACAAACAGCCTTAAGGCGCATGTTTTAGGGGTAAGATAGAAGTTATACTTCATAATTCCGGCATAAAAATAGGAAGCTGGGTATTCTTGACAAGTAAACTTAGCGTACGTATAATCAATCAAGATACAGTTAATTTAATAAAGAAAATTGTATTTTGAAGTTATGAGTAAGAATTTAAAAATAGGAGAAGAAATGGAAACTAATATTAGACAGGATAATAATGAAGAAGTAGAAATTGATATAATGCAGATATTAATGATGCTGTTATCAAAAATATGGATATTAATAGTATCTGGTATCGCAGTAGCAATTATAGCATTTTCTATTACAGAGCTTGCAATCACACCGTTGTATCAGTCATCAATAAAGTTATACATAATCAACAGACAGAATGGCTCAACAACAACACTTAGTGATATTCAGTCATCTACACAGCTTGTTCAGGATTACAAGGTACTTGTAACAAGTCTTCCGGTAGTAGAGCAGGTTATAAGAAATCTTGACCTTGATATGGAAGCAGATGACCTTGTATCCAAGATTAAATGTGAAATAGAATCAGATTCCAGAGTGCTTCAGGTAACAGTTACAGATCCTGACCCTGAAAGAGCAAAGGAAATCGTAGATGCAGTTGCAGATATATCTGCCAAGCAGATAACATCGGTAATGCAGATAGAGGGAGTTAATGTTATAGAATATGGTAGAGTTGCAACATCTCCATCAAGCCCTAATGTAAAGAAAAATACAGTGCTTGGTGCAGCTGTCGGAGTTGTACTCGCTATAGCCGTACTTGTAGTTAAGTTTTTACTTGATGATACTATTAAGTCATCTGAGGATGTTGAGAGATATCTTGGAATAACTAACCTTTCACTTATTCCACTTACAGAAGAGGAATATAATGGACATTCAAGCAGTAAGAAGAAAAAGAAGAGAAAGTAATTATAGAAAGGTTGGAGGAAATTATAATGCAGAAGATCAATTTAGAGAATACCCAGCAGGATAATTATCAGGTAAGAGAAAGCTATAGAAACTTACGTACTAATATATTCCTTAGTGGAAAAGATACTAAAGTAGTTATGTTTACAAGCTGTGGACCTAATGAAGGAAAATCTACAGTTACTATGAATCTTGCTTCATCTATAGCAGATGGTGGGAAAAGAGTTTTGTTTATTGACTGCGATTTAAGAAAATCAGTTCTTGTCGGACGTTATAAGGTTAAAAAGGGGATTAAGGGATTAACACATTTCTTATCAGGACAGAGTAGTCTTGAAGAAGTTATATATTCAACAAATGTTGAGAATCTGGATGTTATACTTGCTGGTCCTGTACCACCTAATCCAGCAGAACTTCTTGATAGTCCGTTATATAAGGAAACAGTCAGGGAAATGCGTGAAAAATATGATTATGTAATCATAGATACACCACCACTTGGTTCAGTTATAGATGCAGCTATCGTAGCTACAGTAAGTGATGGAGCTGTGCTTGTAATAGCAGCTAATCAGGTCAGCTATAAGTTTGCACAGAATGTCATGGATCAGTTAAGAAAAACAAAGGTAAAAATCATAGGAAGTGTTCTTAATAAGGTTGATTTATCAGAAAATGGATACTATGGAAAGTACTATGGTAAATATTACGGTAAATATTACGGAAGCTACTATGGAAACTATCATAGTGATGAATCACCAGATAAGTCATTCGAAAAAGCTAAGGCAGAAACAGCAAAAAAGAATACAGCATCAAAATCAGTAACAACTGCTTCAGCTAAGAATACAAGAAAACCTGCTGCGGGAAGTGTTGGTTCAGTGGCTTCAAGAAAGAATGCGCATTCACAGAATCAGGTCATGGCAGCTAAGGATAAAGCAGCTTCAGCTAATAAAGCTGGTAGTGTAAATGGTGTTCCTCTTAAGAAGAGAAACGGCAGAACAGAAGAATATGAAGGAGATTTTCTTCTGGATATGGATTTTGATGATGATAACAAATAGTTGTTTGGCATAATAGTTTATCAGAATATTGGGGAAATACATTAAGAAAATAAACAGTAGAGGATGTGACAATGTTGAACGATTCAAACAGTACAAGAGATAGTGTGCAGAATATAATGTTGTTTTTTGTGGATGTTATGGGTGTACTTATAGCATATTATGCTTCTGGTATAATATGGCTGATGGTATACAGACATATGAATGTTAATTCTACAGTTGTTCAGTTAAGTACTAATCTGGATACAATTATAGTTGCGGCACTTATAAGTATGCTGTTTGTTAACGAAAAAGGTGACTGCTTAAAAAGAGGCAGATTCGAAGAACTTAGGACTGTTATATGTAAAGTTGCAGTTTTTGCAGCTATGGCAGCTGTCTATGAACTTGTGACAAGAAGAAGCCAGATACCAAGAGGTGTATATATATGTACTGTATTTATCAGCCTTGTTTTTATATATACAGGGCGTGAACTTATAAAAAGGTATCTAAAGAGTCTTGGCAAGAACGAAGAAAAGGCGGCAAGAGTGATTGCAATCACTATGAAGGACAGAGCAGCACATCTTGTTCATAATCTTGACAGGGAAGAAGACTGGGTGAGAACGCTCAGTGGTTTCATCGTGATGGATGAGGACATGGTTTCACAGGAGATAGATGGTGTGAAGGTAGTGGCTAATGCCCATACCATGATGACTTACATAAAGAATGAAATCGTTGATGAAGTGTATATTGATGTCAATGAAAATATAAGAAAACACCTTAAGCCATTAGTCATGAATCTTGAAGATATGGGTATAACTGTTCATATCAGAATAGAGGTTCTTGATGGCTTTGATGGATATTCAACATCTCTTGGTACTATAGGAAATATCCCTGTAGTGACATTTGCAAACCGTGAGTTTGATTATAAAGAGCTTGCAGTAAAAAGACTTATGGATATAGTAGGTTCTCTAGTTGGTATGCTTATTATGTTTGTGGCAATGATATTTGTTGTTCCAGCTATTAAGCTTGAGTCTAAGGGACCGGTGTTCTTTAAGCAAAAGAGAGTAGGGAAAAATGGACGTTATTTCTATATATATAAGTTCCGTTCAATGTATCAGGATGCTGAGGAAAGAAAGAAGGAGCTTATGTCGCAGAATGAAATGAGCGGCCTTATGTTTAAGATGAAAGATGACCCACGTATAACAAAGGTTGGTAAGTTCATAAGAAAAACAAGCATAGATGAGCTTCCACAGTTTATTAATGTGTTCTTAGGTGATATGAGCCTTGTTGGGACAAGACCACCAACGGTTAACGAGTTTATGCAATACGAAGGACATCATAAGAGAAGACTTTCCATGAAGCCGGGTATTACAGGAATGTGGCAGGCTTATGGAAGAAAAACAGTTACTGATTTCGAGGATATTGTAAAGATGGATCTTGAATATATAGATAACTGGAGTATAGGACTTGATATAAAAATATTATTTAAAACAATCGCCTCAGTAGTTACAACAGGTGGACAGTAACTTATAAGGATACTGGGTGAAAATGCAAGCTGTTACAGAGAGTAACAGCTTTTTTTTAAATCTGCACGCTGCAGGTATGTTATAAATTGCATTATTATTGCTTGGTTATAGTATAATTGTTGCATTATTATTGCTTGATTATGGTATTGTTGTTGCATTATTATTGTTTGTTATAGTATTATTGTTGCATTATTATTGCTTCGTTATTGTAGTATTATGTATTATTGTGTCTTTATTGTATTATTATCGTATTATTATTAAATAAAGGTTTGCTAATTACTGTCAATATAGAGTATAATATATTAAAGACCATATGTTATGTGATACTTGAATGTAAAAATGTAAAAACATTATAAGCATTATATGATTATGGCATTTACATTTTTTGTTAATGGAGGATAATGTTATGTCTTATATGGACGAGTACAAGCGTTGGGTAGAAAACGTTAAGGATGAAGAACTTTCAGAAGCATTAAAAAAAATGGACGAGACACAGGCAGAGGATGCTTTCTATCGTGATCTTGCGTTTGGTACAGGTGGTTTAAGAGGGACTATAGGTGCTGGTACTAACAGAATGAATATATATACTGTAGCTAAGGCATCACAGGGACTTTCAGATTATCTTGTTAAATCATTTACTGAACCATCAGTAGCTATAGGTTATGATTCACGTATTAAATCAGATGTATTTGCAAAGACAGCAGCATCAGTATTTGCAGCTAACGGAATTAAGGTTAATTTATGGCCTAGACTTAACCCTGTTCCAACAGTATCATTTGCAACAAGATATCTCCATGCATCAGCAGGTGTTATGGTAACAGCATCACATAACCCATCTAAGTATAATGGTTATAAGGTATATGGTGCTGATGGATGCCAGATTACAACAGCAGCAGCAGCAGCAGTTCTTGCTGAAATAGAAAAGCTTGATATATTTGCTGATGTTAAGAAGATGGATTTTGATGAGGCTGTTAAGGAAGGAAAGATTGAATACATATCAGATGATGTTCTTACTGCATTTATAGAAAAGGTTAAGAGCCAGTCAGTATTGTTTGGTGAAGAGGTTAATAAGAATGTATCTATTGTATACAGTCCTCTGAATGGTACAGGCTATATTCCAGTCACAAGAACTCTTGAAGAGATGGGATATACGAACATAACTATAGTAGAAGAACAAAGACTCCCAGATGGAAACTTCCCAACATGCCCATATCCAAACCCAGAGATAAAAGAGGCTATGGCACTCGGTATGGATTATGCAAAGCGTAACAATGCAGATCTTCTTTTAGCTACTGACCCTGACTGTGACCGTGTTGGTATAGCTGTTAAGGACAAGAACGGAGATTATCAGTTGTTAACAGGTAACCAGACAGGAATGCTGCTTTTTGATTACATCTGTTCACAGAGAACAAAGCATAACAGAATGCCAGCTGATCCAGTTATGGTTAAAACTATTGTTTCTATGGATATGGCAGAGCAGATTGCAAAGAATTATGGCGTAAAGGTTATTAATGTTCTTACAGGCTTTAAGTTTATAGGAGAGCAGATTGGATTCCTTGAAAAGCAGGGTAAGGAAGATTCATATATCTTTGGTTTTGAGGAATCATATGGATATCTTTCAGGAAGCTATGTAAGAGATAAGGATGCTGTTAATGGTGCATTCCTTATATGTGAAATGTTCAGCTACTATGCTACTCAGGGTATTTCTTTACTTGATAAGCTTAATGAGCTTTTTGATAAGTATGGATATTGCCTGAATACACTTCATTCTTATGAGTTTGATGGTTCAGCTGGATTTGAAAAGATGCAGCAGATTATGGAAACATTCCATGAAGAAGTAGGCGAGGGTAAGAAGATAGAGAGCTTTGCGGGTAAGAAGATTAATACAGTTCTTGACTACAGCAAGGGTCTTGACGGACTTCCAAAGTCAGATGTTCTTAAGTATCTTCTTGATGGCAACTGTTCAGTAGTGGTAAGACCAAGTGGTACAGAACCTAAGCTTAAGACTTATATAAGTGTAAGTGCAAAGAACAGGGAAGATGCAGAAGTTATAGAAAAGAAGATTGCAGATGAACTTGGTGGATTCTTTGCATAATATTGTTGTTTAATTGAATATTAGTTGGTGACGAACGGACGACAAATATAAGCTACAGGCAGTT
>OIFE01000114.1_pt1 | contig 93279 bp, 72 predicted proteins | sample 1581921 | NCBI WGS metagenome assembly OIFE01 (sample SAMN04414075, study PRJEB24778) | human gut metagenome | material: faecal | host: Homo sapiens | reverse complement strand
ACGATATGCCTTGATACCAAGATTTTTCATCAGCGCATAATCTTCCTTATAATGATGCATATGATCGCAGGTCGTATACGCATTCTGATTTTCATATATCCTGCCTGCCTCCGTAAATGCATCCCAGACGTTTTTTCCTCTTCCATCGTTTGCGTCAGTTCCCTCTACCTGATAAGAACTGCTCGCAACACCCCAAACAAAATCATCCCGAAACATATTTTCTTTTCCTTTCCCAATGAGCTATTTTTCAGAGGAACCAATGACAGAAACCAGATAAAACGGCACCGCATCGTCCTCATGTGTCTCTACCAGACGGACTTCCACCTTATGTACTTTATTTTCTCCATATTCTAAGATAGTGTCAAGCTCTAATTTATCGCCCCACGTCTCATCAAAGTTCGCATCCAGACGAACTGCATGATCCGTGTCCCCATCTACGATGATCTCTGCGACCGGTGCCGGAAGTTTTACGGATTTCCGGTACTGCACCGAAACATTACAGCCTTCAATATCAAATGTGATCGAATCACCTTTCTTTGAAGCAGTCCATCCATGTTTGAAACAGTCCGTGATATCTCTCTGCGCAGATGTATCTGCCACAAATCCACTGCAGACTGCCTTTTCATCGTTGTTCTGATGACGGATGGATTTTTCATAAGTATTTTTTGTAAGAGGTGCCGGATAATCCGATTCACTCAGTTCCTTTACATCTTCTGTTCTTACTTTGTCCAGAAAATAGGTAATAACTGATGCCACAAGTGCATGTCCGGCATCATTCGGATGCAGGTCATCCGGTGTGATCTCACGGTTTTCGATGCGCCCGGCGACAACTTCCGGGTAGATCGTACTCTGCATGCTGACAGCCGGAAGATTATAATGTCTTGCAATGCGTCCGTGCATCAGCTGCGCATTGGCACCGTTATTGTAAAATACGTTGTGCACTAAAAGGACTGCCGGTTTTGTCTTACTGGTATATACTTTTCGCACCAGTCCCTCATAGGTCTCCATAAAGTGCTCCGTGCTGTCATCGTTGACGGAAAACTCGATGATGACAAAATCCGGCTCTTTGGAAAGCAGGTCATCCTCCGCACGCGCCACACCAAACTGTGAAGTAGTTCCGCCGATTCCCGCATTGATGTAGGTAAAATCAGCCTGTGGAAATGTTTTTTTCCACCACTCATAAACATGGTATGCATAACAGAGTTCCGGTTTGGAAGAAAGGCTTCCCTGAGTGATCGAGCCGCCTAAAAATGCAATATTTAAGGTCTCTCCTGCTTTGGCGCGATCCATGACTTTTTTTAAGCGGTATAAGCAGCCGCGGTTGGCAATGCCGTTTTCGTATTTAATTTGATATTCCATTTGATGTTCTCTCCTTTTTTGCTGTTTCCGGGGCGAAACTAAGATTCCCAGACTGCATCCCCTAATGAGTTGATATACGCTGCAAGCTCATCCGACATCTGCTCTGCTTCCGGGATACGGATGTGTCCCGGCGTGCCGGAGCCATTTTTTGTGTAGAGGAAATGATGGACTCTCTCACTGCCAATGCGTGTGCAGACTTCGTCGATGGAGCGGTCCCAGCTTTTATCATGGCAGAGGATCGTGGTTGCTAAAATGATCTGCGCCTTCGGATAAAGCTGCATCAGTTTTTCGATGAATGCCTGATAATGTTTTCTCCAGTTTTTGGATTTTTCACTGTCATAATCTTCTGCCATATAGTCTACCGGGTGATTGTCGTTTTGTCCGATCGCAACAACGACAACATGCGGAACATATTTGGAGAAATCCCACTGTTTGGTTGGCCCAAGATCCGGGTGGTACTCGATCTTGTCATAGCAGGACTCGACACCTTTATAGTGCGGTGCTGCAAACCAGCCGGTATCATCTAAAAGTGAGATTCCACCCTGTGAAGTGTCGTGGATCTGCGCATTTAATTTCCGCGCCGTCATCCACGCATAGGAATACCAGCTGTTCGAATATTCCCCATCATGCTCAGGATCTGGTTTTCCAACATACTCCACAGCTTCTGAAACTTCTCCACAGGAAACACTGTCCCCGAAAAATTCCATTTTCCGTTTTGGTTTTTCCGGCAAAGGCAGCACTTTAGCCCCGTCATCAATCTCAAATCCGTAGAACGTAAACGTATGACAGGAATCCATCCGCTTAAATAACAGCAGTTCATGTGTTCCCTCTGAAAGTCCCTCCGCCAAAGTATAAGTCTTTTTCTCTTCATCAGACGACAAGGTAAAACGCTTCTGTTCCCCGTCTATAAAATATCCCAGTTCATTCGTCCAGCAGGAACGATGGTTTGCGATCACTGCCTTTAAGGATGTTCCGGTAAATTTCATTCCAATTGAGCTGCACGCATAGACAAGAACCGGTGCAAGCCTGTCATCAAAATCAATTCTTCCGCTGTAAGATAACATTTCATTGTCTGGTTTAATTATCATGTTCTGATTTCTCCTCCAAAAATTAAATATGTAAGCAGACTGCCCGCTCAGCAGACATTCCATTATGATAAAATGCACGTTCTGCGGACACTCCATCACACGTTTCATGAATTACGCAACAAGGCTGCCGCAATTTTCATTGCACCTGGCAGCCTGTGTTACAATAAATTTTATAATATTAAGGATGAGCAGCAGCTCTTTTAGCGTCTTCCGATCTCGGTATCTTCCGGAGTTACAACGCTGTTTTCCTTGATGTAATCAATGATATCATCAAGTTCTGTGAATGCAAGACCAACATAACTGTCTGCAGCACCGTAGTAGATTGCGATCTTTCCTGATTCAGAATCATGGATTGTTGCGCATGGGAAACATACATTCGGAACAAATCCGCGTTCCTCATACCATTCTTCCGGTGTAAGTAAGAATGTCTCACAACGATATTTTACGATAGATGGATTGTCAATGTCTAAGATTGCTCCACCGATGGAATATACATAACCGTTACAGGTTCCGCTTACTCCGTGGTAGAATAACAGCCATCCTTCGGATGTTTCGATCGGGGCAGCACCTCCACCGATCTTTAAGGACTCCCACCACTCAGAGCCTTTGCCCATCACATGTCTGTGTTTGCCCCAGTAGGTAAGATCCGGGCTCTCACTTACGAAAATATCACCAAACGGTGTATGTCCACTGTCAGATGGACGGGATAATAACATGAAGTTTCCGTTGATCTTTCTTGGGAATAATACTGCATTTCTGTTAAACGGAAGGAACGGATTCTCAATTCTTGTGAATGTCTTGAAATCTGTTGTCTTTGCCATACCGATTGCTGCGCCGTAGAAATCCTGACACCAGATGATGTAATAGGTATCTTCTACTTTTACAAGACGCGGATCATATGCATAACGCGGCATAAACGGTTTGCCTTCCTCGTCTACGAAATTGATCTTGTTTTCATCAAAATTCCAGTGGATCGCATCTTTGCTTCTTCCAAGATAAATGTAAGGAATACCGTTAGTCTGCTCTCCACGGAATACACCGATGAATCCATCTTCATACGGCATAACGGCACTGTTGAAAATTCTTGCAACACCTTTTACCGGGTTACGTCCGATGATCGGGTTCTCATTGTATCTCCATACCGGTGCTCCTGTTAAGTTTTCCGGTCTTTCCTGCCATGGTACATTTGGTACCGGCTGGCTGATCATTTTATATTTGCTCATCTTATTCCTCCATCTTTGCGTTTTGACACGCATATTTCCGATTTTCTTCGTTCTTTCTTTTTCAGCTTTTATTTTACATGTAAGAAATCCTCTTTCTTTTCATGCAGAATTTTATGTAACTGTCTTATTTTTCTTCCTTTGCAAGGAACTCTAAATTCTTCTCGATCAGTCCGCATCTCTGTGCCACACACTCAACGCTTCTGCCCGGATCCTGCGGTGTATTAAATACATAATCTACCAGTTTATCCACAGTAGTTGTCGCTACATGCATTCTCGTATCAGAAGATGCATAGTAGATAAATACTTCGTTATTCTCATTTACGATCGCACCGTTGGTAAATACAACATTACTTACGTCACCGACACGCTCTTCACCTCTCGGTCCAATTAAAAGTCCGGACGGCTCTGCGATCACTTTTGACGGATCGTTTAAATCTGTTGCAAATGCATAGATAACATAACGGAGTCCTGCTGCGGTGTTGCGGACACCATGTGCAATGTGGATCCAGCCTTTGTCTGTCTTGATCGGAGTTGCACCTGCACCGTTCTTTGCCTCTGTGATTGTGTGATATTTACGAAGGCTTGTCATTTTTTCTTCATCGATCACTGCGTGTGTGATATCTTCGCAAAGTCCAAATCCGATTCCTCCGCCTGATCCGGTTTCAATAAAGTCATCCATCGGTCTTGTGTAGAATGCATATTTTCCATCTACAAATTCCGGATGAAGTACCACGTTTCTCTGCTGCGGAGAATTTAAAGTAACAAGATTTGGCAGTCTCTCCCAGTTCTTTAAATCTTTAGTACGAACGATTCCTGCTGCAGCTACGGCTGCGGAAAGATCGTTTACGGTTGTATCTTTTGACTCAGAACAAAATACACCATAGATGTAACCATCTTCATGTTTGGTCAGACGCATATCATAGACATTGGTCTCTTCCGGACAGGTATCCGGTAACAGGATCGGATAATCCCAGAAACGGAAACCATCAATTCCATTGTCACTCTCAGCAACACCAAAGAAAGATTTTCTATCGTTTCCTTCGATTCTTGCAACCAGATAATATTTTCCGTTCAGTTCGATCGCGCCGGAATTCATGACTGCGTTGATTCCCAGACGCTCCATGAAATATGGATTTGTCTCAGGGTTTAAGTCATATCTCCATGTAAGCGGGATGTGCTCTCTTGTCAGTACCGGATATTCGTAACGGTCATATACACCATTGTAAAAATCCGCTTTTACATTTTTTCGGGAAAGCAGTTTTTCCTGCTTTTCTTTTTCTACATAATATCTCTCATGTAACATTCGTCGAATCTCCATTCTTTTTCTAAAAATAAATGAATCTGTTTTATGCTCCGATTCTGCGGATGACTTCTATACACATTCTTCCATTATGATACGGACATTTCCACGGCTCTACGATCGGTCTGTCTAAAATCGGACTTCCATCCTCATTTACCTCCCAGAACCACTCTGAACCATTTCTCTTATCAACCACATAGGTTTTGATGAACTCCCACTCTGCCAGTGCAGCATCGCGATATTCAGAATGTCCTGTGTTTCTTTCATAACCGTTTAAGAAACCAACAACTGTTTCTGCCTGTACCCACCAGACGCGGTGTGCATTGACCACGCCGCGGTCACATTCGTTCGCAAGGGAATGACCATCAAACGCCACCTGATAAATTCTTGAGGTCAGCGTCTTTGTGATCGCTGTCATTTTCTCGCGGTAATGTTCATTGTTTAACACGTCAACACCACGATCCATCAGCCATGCCGTTTCGATATCATGACCGTAGGAATGAAGGTCCAAGATTGTGTTATAGTCTGCATCAAAAAATACTTCCTGACGCTGTTTTACCGGATTGTATACCTTATCTGCAAAGGTATCCATGATCCACATCAGTCTCTTTCCGACTTTTTCATTTTTTGTCACGCGGTACAATTCTGTATACGCCTCAAAAACATGAAGCAGTGTGTTCATTGTCTTATCTGCAAGTACACCGTTCTCGGAAAGTTTCTCATTTGATTCTGGTTTGAAATCTCTTGTAAAAGCTTCTAAGTATCCGATCTCATCCGTGCAGCGCTCCTCAATGATATCAAACAGGGAAAAAGCAAGTTCTAACGCTTCCTTATCCCCGGCTGCATCATAGTAAGATGACAACGCATAAATACAGAATGCCTGATTGTATGTATGTTTGGTTGTATCAAGTGGTGTTCCGTCATAATTTAATGACCAGAAGATCCCTCCGTATTCTTTGTCGATACAATGTTCCCTTAAAAATTCATAACCATGTTTTGCCTCGGCAAGCAGGTCTTCTCCCTTAAAACCTGCTGCCTCGCATTCCTCTTCCGAAATGCCGCCGTCTTTATAAAGTAAATACGCATTTGCAAAAAACCAGGTAATACGGCTGTTTAAGATACATCCTTTTTCTGCTTTTTCATCCAGTGCAAGATCATAGGAAAGATAACCGTAATATCCGCCGAACTTATCATCCCGCATACCTCTCCAAAATGGAATGATATGTGTGAGCAGTTCGTGTTTTGCTTCTGCTGCAAGTTCTTTTAACTCACTCATAACCGTTTCCTCTTTCTCTCTTTAGCCTTTTACTGCACCAGCAGCAATTCCACTGTAAATCTGTTTCTGACAGAGGATAAATACGATCAATGCCGGAAGCAGGGAAATGATAACACCTGCACAGATCAGGTTGTACTGACTTCCCATCGGGCCAACAAATGTATAAAGTGATGTCGCGATTGTATGTAACTTTTTATCCATCAGATAAAGGTTTGCCATATAGTACTCGTTATAAACACCAACCCCCTTTAAAATACAGGATGTCACGATTGCCGGTTTTAACAGTGGAAGCATAATTTTCCAGTAAATAGTCCAATAGGATGCGCCATCAATGATTGCCGATTCATCCAGAGATATTGGTATATTTTCCATAAACTGAATGAAAATGTAAATTGAGATAACATCCGTTCCGCACATCAGAATAATATATCCATATAAATGATTGACAAAGTGCAGTGCTGTCATGATATTATATACAGTTACCTGCATTGCAACTGCCGGAAGCAGTGAAGCAAACAAAAACAGGTTTCGGATCAGTCCGTTTCCCGGAAATTTAAAACGGTTTAACACATAAGCAAGCTGTGTTCCGATTATAATGGAAACAACCAGGACAGATACCATAACGATCACGGAGTTTAAGAAAGCTCTTCCCATATCCGCTGTCTGAAATGCTTTAATAAAATTATCAAAATTCAGCCAGTTCTCCGGCAATGTCATAACATTGGTCGCCTGATATTCTTCCTGTGTCTTAAATGCTGTAATCACACAGGAGATAACCGGAACAACTGCACAAAGTCCAAAGAAGATCAACGATACATATTCAACGATCAGCCAGAGGATTGCACCAACGGTATAATGTTTTTTTCTTTTCTGCACATTTACATTATGTTTTTTCATCGCCCTATGCCACTCCCTTTCCGACTTTCTTTGCCTGTTTTTCTGCTTTTAATCTTGCGCGTTTTGCCTTGTAGGATTCATCCTCACTCTCAGCATCACGGAAGATATATTTAAAGAATAACTTCTGTAAAATCGTACATGCAAAAATGATAAGGAGAAGTACGACTGCCATTGCTGATGCAAGACCGACTTTCTGGCTTACATGAGCGATCTCATTCATAATTACAAAATATGTTCCGGTTCCATTTGCACCATCTGTGATAACGTAAGGCTGCTCAAATGCACTTAAGGAACCTGTGATAGAAAGAATTACATTTAAAGTGATAATTGTTTTGATACTCGGCAGAATAATATGTTTAAACTGCTGAAATTTATTTGCACCATCTAACTCTGCTGCTTCGTAAAGGTCTGCATCCACAGACATGATTGCACCGATAAACAATACCATGTTCTGTCCAAAATAACGCCATACCGAAGTAGCCACCAAAGACCAGTTGTTAATTGACTGATCTTTCAGCCAGTATGGAAGATTGTCAAGTTTAAATCCACACCATTGTAAGATCGTATCAAGTACAAATCCTCTGGTATAGAAAAATTTAAAAATAAATCCGATCGCAATACCACTGATCAGATATGGGAAAAACATTAACCCTTTAAAGAAGTTTCCTCCCTTTACCTTAAAACTTAAAATAGTAGCCAGATAAAGTGCAAGTACAAGCTGAATAATCGCACCTACCATATAATAAAGACTGAGCTTTAATGCTCCAAAGCAGTCATCCCTGCGAAATACGTCAATATAATTTTTAAATCCGACAAATTTTCTCTGATCTACCGGAGTTAAATATTTCATCTTATAAAAACTGAATTTTACCATCTCGGCAAAAGGCAGATAAGTAAATACAAACAGCAATAACAGCGGAATTGTCATAAATGCCACACAGATGATCACCTGCTGTCCTTTTCTGCTTTTTGCCCATTTTGTAAAACTGAATGGTTTTTTCCCTTCCATATCCACAATTCCTCCATCCATTGTCTTTTATCCGGGAAGGGGAACCTCCCCTTCCCTTTTGTGGAACTATATTACTCAGTTACTTCAATTCCGTTTGATTCCTGTGCATCAGACCATGCTGTGTTCCATTCGTCCATGATCTCATCAAATGTCTTATCGCCATTGGATGCATGCTCAATGATTGCCTGGATTTTACTGTCTCCACCTGCGTTAATATTTAACTCAGACTCTGCATTCATCTCATTTAAGAAATCTTCCTCACCAGCTAATGCAGGTTCATCCTCTAAGAATGTTACGCCATCGAAGGAAAGTTTTGTATCTGTACTGCCGGCTGCGACTGGAAGTCCATCCTCGTTGTATGAGAAACCGGATTTTTCTGTCATCCATTTTACGAATACCATAGCTGCTGCTTTTTCATCATCTGTTGCATTTGCATTGATACCATAAGAGTAATCAGCACCTGCGGATGCATACTGCTCACCATTTACAGTGATCGGGAATGGCATATAACCGATATCTGCGCCATTTTCGCCTGCTGCTTCCATCTGAGGATAAGCCCATGAGCCAAGTACCATACAACCGATCTCACCATTGTTGATCATACCTTTACAGCCCTCCCAGTCAGTTGTTGCAAAGTCATCTTCGATCAGTCCGTCTGCAACTGCATCATAGAGGATCTTGTAAACTGCATAAGCATGTGTATCATCGCCATAATTCTGGAATGGATCTTTTGTATGAACTAATTTCTGGTTCATATATGTATTGTCGCCTGTTGCATTATTTCCGATGTAAGCATCCCATGCTCCCATTGTCCAGCCTGCTGCATAGTTTGTGTAAAGTGGGATTGCATCTGTGTTATCTTTGATTTTCTGTAATGCATCGATAAATTCTTCCGGAGTCTTTGGAAGTTCTGTAACTCCTGCTCCTTCAAATACTTTTTTATTGTATACGATACCCTGTGTAGTTGCTGTAGAAGGAACACCGTAAACCTGTCCGCCATACTCCCATGTAGTTGCATAATTGATCTGGGTCTTCATGGTATCAAGATCACCATATGAAATAAAGTAATTGCTTAAGTCTGCCTTATCAACCGCCGGGATCATCATGACTGTCTCATAGTCACCGGACTGTAAATGCATCAGAGCATCATCTGCATAGTTGGTATCGGTTGTAAGTTCAACTGTAATATTTGGATACATTTCATTGAATGCTGCTAAATACTCTTTCCATGTTGTTCCGTTATAATCGTCAGATTCAAGATCTGTTCTGTGGTTGAATAATGAAATTGTTGCTGTCAGATCTGTATAATCCTCACCAAGTTTGATATCTGCATAGGATAAAGATCCGTCTGCGGATGTAGAAGCATCACCACTCTCAGTTGCTGCTACATCATTTGATGCATCTGTGCTGTTATCTGCTGCTGCACTGTTGTTGTCTGTTGTTCCCCCATTGCCTGCTGTGTTGTTTGAGCCACCGCATGCTGCCATGCTCATGGTCATTGCTGCTACTAAAGTAACGGCTAAAACTTTTCTTAATTTCATAGAATTTTCCTCCTTATGATGTTTGTTACTTGTTTTGTAACTTAATTTAATTATATATCGTTTTATTTTTTAGTCAACACTTTTTTCCTGATTTTAGCCCATTTTAACCCTTCTATTGTGCATTTCGGCACTATAGACAATTCTTTTTTGCTATTTTTGTGCACTTTTTCACATTTATTTTTGTTTTAGTTTCATTTTTTAGCTTATTTTAGTCTATATTTTGTAAATTGATTAATTTGCTTATTTACCTTGATTTTAGTTTAACTAATTACTTATTTCACCACAGCGTTATCTGCAGAACATCCATAACTTAACAATATGAAATGCTCACCAAATGATGGTTTGTGGGTGACATGAGTTTCCTTGTGTAGGGTGGTTCTGGGGGGTTACGATTGGCAAATTGCATCAAGCCGGGACTGTTTTGTTTCCGTTGTCCGAAAATAAGAAACTCTAAGCATGCCTGATTCAGGTTGGGGCGGAGTGACGTGTACGTCCTAAATGCGCCATCCGGGCACATTAGGACTTGTGCTGCCGTCCATGGCAGCACAACACTATGTTGCGAACAGGCATCCTAAGAGTTTCTAATTTCCTTCCAAAGTCACAAAACGAGTCTCGGCTTGATGCGATTTGCCAGCCGCAAGGTTGTGAACCACTCTTCGTCGGGGAACTCATTTTACAACCTTGGGGGTGCGTAAATTTTTGTGACATTCATTTCAAAAAGGTTGAAAAATCTCGACACAATCTGTTATATCTATGCTTTTAAACATACATACTTGGAATAATAATCTGCATTATTAGTCTGTTAATTTACGAAATGATTAATGTAATGCAACATAGCAGATGAAACTTCAGACAAGTCATCAGGCTGAATATTAATGATACAGCACATTACGATTTTAAGCATATTTCCATTCGTGCGAATATCAAAAATTCACACCCGCACCCCCAATTCTGAGATGAACCGCCCGCCCAAATGGTGTTCATAACCTGAAGGCTGGCATCTTGCGCAAAGCCAGAGCTAATTTTGTGACTTTGGAAGAAAATTAGAAAATCTTGGTGTGCCTGTCTACACATAGTGATGTTCTGCCACGGATGGCAGAACAAGGCAGCATCGAGTCATGGATGACTCGTTGTTGCCGGTCACGTCACTCCGAGAAAATCTAAACCAGGCATACCTAGACTTTTCTTATTTTCGTACAACGGAACCAAAATTAACTCCGGCTTTGCGCAAAATGCCATTCACAGACCTACGACACACCATTTGGACGGGCGAAGCATGTCAACCACAAGCCAAAATTTGGTGTGAAATCCATGAAACGAAAAAAAGAGAAAGCGGCAAGCCTTTCACAACTTACCGCTTTCTCTTATTTTACAACCTGCTGCACGCTGGCTTTTTCCACCAGCCTTCCCTCAACAATGGTAATTCCCTGTTTATAACGTTCCCCGCTGACTTTCTTTAACAGCACATGTATTGCTTTATTTGCCATTTCACGGATATCAACCTCATAAGTTGTGATCTCGACATCACACAGTCCCGGAAAAAGATAGTTATCAAATCCAACCACTGAAAAATCTTCCGGAACGCGATACCCCTGCTCTTCTAACTGATTGATGACCATGCTTGCCGTGAGATCGGAGTTGCACACAAATGCCGTCGGCATATCTTTCATCTGATCCGGATGAATATCAACCTTTACCACACCACATTCCATATCACGATCCGATATGATCCACTCCTGTGGCACTTCAATACCATGTTCTAACATGGATTTCCGGTAACCGAAATAACGGTCTGTAATACTTGCCGTAAACAACAGTGTTCCGACATACGCAATTTTTTCATGACCATGCTCGATCAGATAATTCGTCAGCATGTAAGTACCATAGTAACTGTTAGAGATCACCGCATCACTCATCTGATGCTCATCATAAAAGTCAAGACACACGATCGGAATCTGTGTATTCTGTCTCAACGCACCCAGATATGCTGTCTTTAACCGCCCGATCACTATCAGACCATCTACTTTACGTTCCAGCACGATTTTAGGCAGATTCGCCTCGGCTTCATCTTCTAATGAAACAACCTCAAGCATCGTGAAACATTCTTTCTGAACGGCCCTTGTTGCAACACTCTGGTACATTCTCCAGTAAAAGGATGCATACTCTCCAAGATATTTTTCTGATACTAAAACTCCGATATTATAACTTTTTGCCGACTTTTCTTTTTTTGCGGCAGATGGCTGTTTGTATCCCAGTTCATCTGCCAGTTGTTTAATTTTTTCCCGCATAGCCTCGCTGACACCTTTTTGACCGGAAAGTGCTTTTGAGACCGTGACCGTACTGACTCCGAGCTGCTCTGCAATATCTGCCAGCTTTACTGCTTTTGCCATAACCGTCCCCTTCTTATTTAATTTCTATTATTTATTTCTTTTCCACAAAATGTAAAAGTTTTGACTGGAAGTCTCCCCACGGATTCTGGATCAAAATACCTGCATACATTAACGTATCTCCCGCATATACAGTATCTTCGCCTTCCAGACAGTAATTCTTCTGCGGATCGAGTCCTTTTAATGTGATTCTTCTGCTCTTATAATTCGGACGGTTGATCACCTGCACAAATGTAACCAGTGCTTCTGATTTATCTTTTGAAACCACCTCGTAACAGTCAAAATAATGATTTTCCTGATAGGAGGCGATCCTGTAATAATCGCCGCTTCTTACCAGATCATTGTATTTATGATACATGGCAACCTGTTTCGGGATCATCTGTCTGTCTTCTTCCGGAATCTTTGTGATATCCAGCTCATAACCGAAAGTTCCTGCAAGCGCTACATGACCTCTTGTCTCAAACGGTGTAACACGTCCCACCGTATGATTCGGACAGTCTGAAACGTGCGCTCCCATCGTCGATAACGGATAGATCATCGCCGTACTTTCCTGAATCTTTAAGCGTTCTACTGCATCCGTATCATCCGAGCACCAGATCTGTGGACTGTAATAAAGCATACCCGGATCAAAACGTGCCCCACCGCCGGAACAGTTTTCCAGTAAAAGATGTGGGAACTCTGTTACCAGACGCTCCTGCATCTCATACACTGCCAGTACATAACGGTGATAAAGTTCACCCTGTCGGTCTGCAGGAAGTCCATAGCTTCCGATGTCAGAAAGCTGACGGTTCATATCCCATTTGACATACTCAATATTTGCACTGCGTAAGATCGACGCCACGCTCTCATATGCATAATCGCGCACTTCTTTTCTGGTAAGATCAAGTACATACTGATTTCTGCAGAGAGATCCCTCTCTTCCCGGAATCTGAATTGCCCAGTCCGGATGTGCCTCGTAAAGTTTTGAATCCGGTGAGATCATTTCCGGCTCAAACCAGATACCGAATTTTAATCCAAGCTTATTTACCTCATCTACCAGATGTTTTAAGCCGCCGTTTAACTTTTCTTCGTTGACATACCAGTCACCTAAGCTCGTAGAGTCATCGTTGCGGTGTCCAAACCAGCCGTCATCCATGACTAACATCTCGATGCCAAGCTCCGCTGCTTTTTTTGCAATGGAAAGTAATTTTTCTGTATTGAAATCAAAATAAGTTGCTTCCCAGTTGTTGATCAGAATCGAACGTTTCTTATCCTTATATTCGCTGCGGATCAGGTGGTTCCGGTAAAGTTCATGGAACTGGTGTGTCATGCCGTCATATCCGGTGTCACTGTAAACCAGCACAACTTCCGGTGTCTGGAAACTCTCACCTTTTTCTAACTTCCAGCAGAAGTTCTCCGGATGGATTCCCATGCCGACACGGACGGTATCAAACTGTCCCAACTCGACCTGTCCAATAAAGTTGCCGGAGTATACAAAATGCATGCCATACACTTCGCCCTGTGACTGGTCAGCGTTTCCTGCCGCAAGTGCCATGAATGGGTGTTCCTGATGGGAAGACTCGCCTCTTACAGATTCCACACCCATAAATCCTTTTTTCACTTTGCGGTGTTCTAACATACGCTCTCTCGCCCAGGAACCATGCATCGTAAGAAGTGTAAAATCACGGTTATCCATATCCATGGAGCAAGACAGTGCTTTCGTCAGATACAACATCTCTCCGTCATTTTCGATCCGCACGCTTCTTGTGATGACATCCACATCCGAAAATGCCGTATAGAGCAATGTTACTTTCAATCCAAGTACCGGATCCTCACAGAGAAGCTCTAATGTCTCGCAGGCATTCTCGTCCCCAAATGTTGCAGGGAGACCGGCAAGTCCCGGTTTTCCTGCATAGATTTTATGTGAAACATAAAACAGTGACACTGCGGTGTGTCCGCCTGCCGTTCTTACCGAGATACTGCTTCTTCTGTAATCTCCGAGTCCGTTTCCGGCATACTCCATCGGAAATGTATCGTAAAAAGAAACACGCTCCCTGTTATTTTCCGAAGGTACAAACGGCCCTTCCCCTGTACGGAGCAGGTACGCGATGTTTGCATCTCTTAATTTCTTACCATAATAAACATGACCGACAAAGTTTTCTTTATCCACGATACCGATCACATAACTGGAGTCTGGTGTATCCAGTTTGAAAATACGTTCTTTCTCAAAGTATGTAATTGCCACGCTTCTGTTCCTCCTGTTATTTCAGCAAATCTTCTTTTAGTCCGGCAAGTTTCTTTTCTGCATCCTCTAAAGAACTTCCCTTGACACCAAAGTAATATTTGATCTTCGGCTCTGTTCCGGACGGACGCATACAGCACCATGCATTATCGGAAAGTTCATAATAAAGTACGTTTGACTCCGGCAGACCTGTCTTTGTCACTTCTCCGGTTACTGTATCTTTTCTTGTATCCTCTTTATAGTCACGGACTGCAAGCACATCAAAACCACCAAGTCTTTTCGGAGGATTCTTTCTGGAATTGCTCATCAGTTCCTGAATCTGCGCTGCTCCATCGATTCCTTTTAATGTCTTTGTCTCAAGTCCTTCTCTGTAGTAACCGTATTTTTCATACATTGCAAGCATTTCATCCCACAGTGTCATGTTGTTCTTTTTGCACCAGGATGCTACTTCACATAACATCATGACTGCAACGCAGGCATCTTTATCCCTTGCATAAGTACCGGCAAGACATCCGTAGCTTTCCTCTAAGCCAAACACATAATTATAGGTATTCTGCTGCTCGAAGAATTTGATCTGCTCTCCGATATATTTGAATCCTGTTAAAACTTCGATCAGTTTTACGCCGTAAGATTTTGCGATTGCTTTTGCCATATCGGTGGTAACGATCGTCTCAACCAGTGCAGGATTTTTTGGCATAGTTCCCATTGCTGTTTTTTCTCTTAAAATATATTCTGCGATCAGCATACCTGACATATTTCCTGTAAATGTCACATATTCGCCGCTCTTTGTATCTTTGCAGTAAACACCGAGACGGTCTGCATCCGGATCTGTTGCAAGAACGATATCAGCATCCACTTCTTTTGCAAGTTTTAATGCAAGTTCAAACGCTTTCGGTGACTCCGGGTTCGGGTATGCAACAGTCGGGAAGTTGCCATCCGGTTTTTCCTGCTCCGGCACTACATATACATGCTCAAAACCAAGCTCTTTTAACACGCGGCGCACCGGAAGATTTCCAGTTCCGTGAAGCGGTGTGTATACGATCTTGATATCTTTTGCCATCTCTTTGATGATCTCAGGATGAATGGACTGTTTTTTCAGTTCTTCCATATAACGGTCATCGATCTCTTTACCGATCACATTGTAAAGGCCTGCTGCAACTGCCTCTTCTTTTGCCATGGTCTTTACCTGGTCAAAGGAAGTTACTTTTGCAACTTCTGCTAAAATATTTTTGTCATGAGGCGGTGTGATCTGTGCGCCGTCCTCCCAGTATACTTTGTATCCGTTGTATTCTCTCGGATTATGGCTTGCTGTGATGACGATACCGGAAATGCATCCTAACTCACGCACTGCAAAAGATAACTCCGGTGTCGGGCGAAGGCTGTCAAATACATATGCCTTGATGCCGTTTGCATTTAAGCAGAGCGCTGCTTCCTCTGTAAATTCTGTGGACATGATTCTTGAATCATGTGCGATCGCAACACCTTTCTCCTGTCCGTTCTGGGAGATGATATAATTTGCAAGTCCCTGTGTTGCCTGACGCACAGTATAAATATTCATACGGTTGGTTCCGGCTCCGATCACACCCCTTAAACCACCTGTTCCAAATTCTAACTGTCTGTAAAAACGATCCTCGATCTCTGCCTGATCCCCCTCGATTTTCTTTAACTCAGCTTTTGTATCTTCATCAAAATACGGATCTGTGCACCACTGTCTGTAAGTATCCATGTAATTGCTCATTCTTCTTCTCCTTTACTTTTCTGCGATTCATTTTTTATTATATTTTGGATTATAACCTTTTTTTAAGTTATTGCAAACTAATTTTAACCTTTTGACTATTTTTATTTAAAAATCAGCTTTTGACATCAACATCATTTATTAAAAATATCATAATATTTTTTTACGACTTTTTCTGCGGGCTTTGCATAAATTTCATAGTCCATACGGGTCTTTGCACTCCGCTCCTGATAAAGCTTTGCATCCCAGGACCAGAGTGCCATACCTCCTACCCAGTCTCTTTTACTGCACGCCGTAAACATATCTTCGTACCATTCTGCCTGACCCTTTGGATCCGCATCACCTCTTACACACCAGTCATTTGGCACCTCTTTGGAACCTTTTACCGACATACATCCTGTTTCCGCAAAGAAAAACGGTTTTTGAAATCTGTTTACCACGGTTTCAATACGATCCAGCTGATTTTCCCAGTCCCCATATGGATAGTAACCACTCGAAGAAATCACATCCACAGCATCCCACCAGTTTACCCGGTGTTCCTGATACTTATCTGTATTATAGGAAAGCAGTCCATGATAGACCTGTCTGATATCCGAGAGCAGTTTGCGCCATTCTGCTTCACGGTGCTCACTCATCACCATCTCGCAGCCGGCAATAAACATTTCACAGTCATGCTGTTCTGCAATTTTCGCATAGTGAAGCTGAAATGCCGTATAGGATGCAAACCAGTTTCCCCATTTCGGTTCACACGGAACATCCTCATCAAAAAAATTAATATGCGCCCGCCAGGTCCCGTTTTTACAGTTTACGGTCGGTTTTAATGCCACACGAAGCCCTATTTCCTTTGCATATTCAATCATAGCGATCAGCTCGTCATCTTCCATCGTCGCCTTTGATGTGAAGCAGATCTCCTCCGACTGCGGTGTCTCCTGTAACCCTCCAGGCACAAATATCACGAAATTTGCGCCGGTTCTCTCCTTCATCATGGCAAGGCTCTCCTTTGCCACCGGTTTAAAAAAAGCCCCGGCACACGCAAACGGTGCAAAAGTCACCCCACAGATATATTCCATATTTTTTTCCTCCCTTTTCTCAATGCACTCTTAAAAATATAACATTTATTTTACTGATTCTGCCATTAATATAGCATTCGTCATATATATCTGCTATAATTTTTCAAGTTAAAAATTGCATAAATCTATTTTTATGGAGCCGCATATGAAATCTTTATTTGAATATACCGACAAACTGAACAAACCTTACGAATGTTTCTTTTTAGATATGAAGAAAGAATGGCTGCCCGTGCAGCCACACTGGCATTATTTTATGGAAATCCTGTATGTAACAAGGGGCACCGCCCTGATGTATCAGAATGAACAAAGTTATATTGTGACGGAAGGTGACATGATCGTCTTTCTCCCCTCCGTCGTTCATTCTGTCCATGCAGTGTCCGATGCCCCTCTGCAGTATTATGTTTTAAAATTTGACCTAAGCCAGCTGGATTCTTCCGCTTCACTTACCGGTGGAAGCTGGAATTACAGTGCACTGTTTAACAATGCCATAAATAACGAGCAGGCTGATATTTATTTCCCGGAGGAGATACTCCACTCTCTTCCGGTACAGTCTTTATTTGACGACTGTGTCCGCGAAATGCAAAATATGCAGTATGGGTATCAGATGATCCTGCAGTCAAAGGTCAAAGAACTTCTGACCTGGCTGCTTCGCATCTGGCGCGATGACGGGTTCGATACTGACTGTTATTTTTCTTCACTCACAAAAGAAAACACGATCTATACCATCACGGAATATATTGACCGCCATGCCTGTGAAAATATCCGCGTAGAAGATATTGCCGCACTCTGTCATATGAGTTATTCACATTTCGCCAAAAATTTCCGTGAAATCTACGGGCAGTCCTGTAAAAAATATATTGAATTTATCCGGCTATGCAAAGTAGAAGATATGCTTCTTTTTACAAATTTTGACTTAAATTATATCAGTCAGGAGACGGGATACGCCGACTGCAGTCACCTGATCCGGTCATTTAAAGAAAAATATGGTGTTTCCCCGCATCAGTACCGCAGGCAGCATTCCTCACCCAGACAGAATCACTGATTCATAATGGATTCAAGTGTACTGGTATCACTTAAAACCGGCATGAGAAACATGATTGCAGTAATCATCAGTGCAGCGATCACCAGTCCGATAATTGAAGTGATCAATGCAGCGGTTGCTGTACCGTTCTGCTGTGGTTTTATCTTTTTCGAACAGATTGCACCAAGCAGACCGACCAGACCAAATCCTGCTCCATATCCCACAAACCCTGTCACAATGCCAAGGATTCCAAGAACTAATGATACCGTCGCAATATTTTCTCCCTCACGCTCTGACGGGATGATAATCTCACCTTCTCTCATTTCCACAATCTCGTCTAACTTGCTTCTCCGCAGTAATACGATACATGGAACCAAAAACAGCGGAACTGTCACTACAAGATTTAACACAGAAAGGCTACCGATCATGTCCGTCATATCACCATTTCCAAAGATACCACTCGCCATTAATCCGCCAAAATCAACAAGTGCATGAATAATGATACAAATCCATAAATTTCCGCTGCGCAGATAGATTGCTGCAAACAGCACACCGAGCAATGTTGCCTGCAGTGCCTGGATCAATGCGCTGGATAATGGCACACCGGAAAGTACATTCGGGATATGTGCCGCACCAAAGATCACGCTGGATAAAATAATGGCTGCAAGCACTCCCCGTCTTGTGTTTGAAAAACGGTCCGCAAAAAGGTTTAACACGATTCCACGCATGATCACTTCCTCGTTCATGCCGACCAAAAACATGGTCAGTATGTAAATCATGATCCCACCGGCAGAACGCACTCCGTCTGAACCGGAAACACTCTGCAAAAATAACTGTGCAACTGCCACATACACGCAGTAGCCAACCATAAAACCACCGATATAAAATCCTCTTAAAAATCCCACACCGGTTTTCTTAAGCGACTGCTGATATCCCATAAGAAACAGCATACCGATTGCATAGATTGCTACACCGATCTCGGCGATCAGCTGTAACGTGTAACTGTCTGTAATGGATGTCAGATGTGCCACTACTCCTCCAACCAGGTTCATCAGCACCAGAAAAAGCGCCGTAATTACAATGCCAATGACAATCACAGCCGCCTTTGGCAATCCCAAAATTTTGTTTTTCATACTATTCCTCCTATACTATTTTTCACTGATATTTCCCGCTGCATCTACCGAAGCATTGTCCGAGATACTCTCCATATAAGAAAACAACCCCGGTGCCGCATTCGCATCCATCTGTTTTGTCTGCCCGTCCGATGCATAGACCGGAATCAGCGCATAAGAAACTGTTCCATCTTCTATCACTGTAACTTTCACAGCTGCGGATCTGTCAATATTCTGTCCGAAAATAAAATTACCCAGACTGTAAAACACGGGTTTTCCGTCAATATATTCGATTCCTTCCAGACAATGTGTGTGCGCTCCGACAACCAGATCTGCACCTGCATCCATGCACTGTTTTGCCAGTTCACGCTGCACGGCATTCGGCTGTTCGCTGTACTCTGTCCCCCAGTGTGGAAATACCGTCACAAAATCACAGGTCTGTTTTGCTTCTTTGATCACTTCGATCAGTGCTGTGGCATCATAACAGGTAAACATTCCCGGCGCAGCACTCTCGATCTTCCAATCAGCAGACGGTACCACGCGCGATACAGCGATAAATCCATATTTTTTTCCATTTACTTCCATAATCTGCACCTCTTTTGCACGCTCCACCGAATCTCCGGCACCACCGTACAGGATTCCTGCTCCGTCTAATGCACTGAAAGTGTCTGACAGCGCCGCTCTTCCATAATCTAAGGTGTGATTGTTTGCAAGTGATACAATATCCACACCCATTTCATTTAACGCCCTTACATAGGAAGGACTGCACCGGAATGTGAACTGCTTGTCTGCCATCGGTTCCCCGCGGTCACTAAATGGAAACTCGTTGTTTACCATCAGGATATCGGCTGCCTTTAACTGTTCTAACAGTTCCGGTGAGACGACACGCTCGATCCCGCCGGCATCGTAGGCTGCCTTGAAAGCATTTGCAAAAAGAACATCACCGGTCAGGATGATGGTTGTATCGCCGGAGTCTTTTTGATTATCCTTGTTTGCTGTTTCATCTGATGCACTCCCAGTTCCAGCTGCTGTGGCTGCATCATCTGATATGCTTCCATTTTCACCTGCTGTGGCTGCATTCTCTGATATGCTTCCGTCTTCACCTGCCGTTTCTGCACCATCCGTCGATATTCCACTTCCATCCGCTGTGGCTTCCCCATCTAGAGTGGCTTCTGCGTCAGACATCTCCGCCTGCTCCTCTTCTGCCGTCGCCCCCGGCGCAGACGCCGGTTTTGCCTGGCCGCCGGTTAAAATTGCCGCTGCGATCACGCCCGCCACAGTCAGTATGGAAAGTACATAAAGTACGATTCTGATTGTTTTATTCATAGATCCCCCATTTTTGCATTGTTTTGTTTTTCTTTGGTCTGAGAAACACTACAAAAATGACGCCGATGTACAACGATTGTACGCCGACGTCATTTTTATCATAATGATTTGCACCTTAATTGTCAACTGACACAGGATCTTAGTCTACTCAAAATCCACTTCAATACTTCCCATGCCACAGTCAAGTTCCATATTTTTCTCTGCCCCTTCATTTTTGACTTCTTTATCTCCGCTGATGTTTGAGTAAGTTTCACCATCCACATCAATCGAACCAAGTCCGCAGGAAAGTTTGTAGTTATACTCTTTTTCCTCGCCGTTTAAATCGAGTGTCATGCTTCCCATGCCGCAGTCTGCTTTCAGGTTCCCCTCAACACTTCCCTCCATGGAAAAATTGCCAACCCCACAGTCTAACGCAACATCACCATAAACTACACCGTCTGTAATCTCCACATTTCCAACGCCTACGGATACATCCATCTTTCCGTATACCTGAAACTGCTCTGCTTCAAAATTACCGGCCCCGACTTTTAGAATCAGATTGTTGCAGCTGACATCAAAATCTTTCCAGCTCATGTCTGCAGCACCGATATCAAAATTCAGCTCATCAAAAGAACTTCCCTTGGGCAGATACAAGATGATCTGCGGTGATTTTTTATAATAATGTTTTTTTGCATCATATTTAATTTTTAGTGTATCACCATCCAACCTGCAGGAATAATATTTCTCCTTACCGTGTTTTAATACGGCGCGGATCTTCGTACTGTCATCCGGTTCTTTGACTGTAATTTCCGCTGCATCAATATCCAGCTTGATATTTCGAATGGAAGAGACATCAAAGCTGCTGTCTGCTCCACCTGCAGGTACCTCAGTAGAAAACTCCATATCACTGATATCTGTTATCATATCATCGTCATCACTATCATCGTCATCACTATCATCGTCATCTTCATCAAAATCATCCATATCATCATCTTCTTCGTCATCTCCATCAGCACTGCTATAATAAAGTCCCACCGGACCAATATGCCAGTTTCCATACCGGAGTTCTCCATTCTTTGCCATACGCCATACAGAAGCCCCCATCGCAGTACTGACACCGCAGAAGATCAGTCCTGCACCAAGCAATGACACTGCAATGATTAACATAATTTTTGTAAATTTTTTCATGCTGCCACCCCACTTTCTTTCTTCTTTTCAAACGGTTTTTTACACAAACCGATGATTCCCCTGACTGCCCATGGAAGGAATACGCCAGACACCCACACGACCAGAAGTACTGCAAGGATTCCAAGTCCCAATACCAAAAGTCCTGCTCCGGTCAGTCCAAGCCCGACAGCCACTCCACCGGTAAATAAAGTGCTGAATCCAAAACCAATCAAAAGGAAACCTGCAAACACAAGTGATGCCATCACTGCAACCACTGCAACCGCAATGCCAAACAATATCGCAACAACCGCAAGAAGAAGTGATGCCACGACTAAAAGCAATGTCAGCCAGAGTGGTGATGTAAGAACCACCAATACGATTGCCGCTGCACTCCATCCACCTTTCTTTTCTTTTGGAGCCTCTTCGCTTTTCACAAACATATCATCATCGTTCTTATTCCACTCCGGATTTTGATCTGCCGGCATGCCATAAGATCCATTCTCTTTTTCCATGCCAAGATTTTTTTTGATGCTCTGGGCAACCTTCTCCGGTGATTCAAGCTCCGCTATGACGGATTCCTCATTTTCCTCGCCCGCATCTTCAAAATAACTGCGGTAAAACGCAAGCGCATCCGCTTTTTCTTCTTCTGATATTCCATCCAGAAGCTGTTCTAACTGTTTTAAAAATTCTTCTCTTTTCATAACCTCTAAAGCTCCTCTCCTGAAAATAATGCTGATATTTTCATGGAATAATCTTCCCATTCTCTCCGGTATTCAACTAACTTATCCTGCCCCGGTTCCGTGATCTTATAATAACGCCTGTTCCTGCCTCCGCACTCTCTGTCATATACCTCAAGGCATCCGTCTTTCTGCAGTCTCCTGAGCACCGGATACAAAGTGGACTCTGATACATCAATGGCTTTTCGTACATCCTGTGTGATTTTATAGCCATAGGTGCCTTCCTCCTCTTTCGACACAACAGCTAACACGATCGCGTCTAAGAGAGCGGCTCCTGTATTAAATACCATACGCTCATCTCCTTTTCTTTATAATATTCTATCTGTTTTAATATTATTTTCTTATTAATACTATATTTCGTATAATATAATTTGTCAACATTTATTTTATGGAAAATATTATTAAAGAATTCTAAAGATTACAAGATATTGAGATTTCATTGAATTTATATGAAACAAATAAAGCAATAAAAATACCGGCCTCCAATCGTTAGATTTTTAGGTCTAACTTTTGGGGTCGGTACACTTTTCGATATCATATCTCTTTTTTCATATACAAAAAATTATAACTGCCTTACTATTTCGCACCAAACAGATACACACCGCGCTCTGTCACACGGATCTCCGGTATTACCGTAAGTGCCATAAAGGAAAGCGTGATAAACGGATCGATGTCCTCGGAAATGCCAAGTTTCTTTGCTTCCTCCAACATGTCCGCCACTTTTTCCGTGATCTCATCACAGGATTTTTCGCTCATCAGACCGCAGATTGGAAGCGGAAGCACATCCACGACTTTTCCACCGGAAGCGATAACATATCCGCCCTGATTTTCTTCCACACCTTTGATTGCTGCAAGGATATCCTCATCATTATCGCCCGCAACGATCAGGTTATGGGAATCATGTGCAACGGAAGTCGCCACTGCGCCGCCTTTGACGCCAAACCCTTTCAGCGGCGCAACACCGATCTCCCCTGTCTTTCCATGACGCTCTACCACGCAGATCTTGTTGTATACACCATCCGATTTGAAATATCCGTTTTCTGTCGGCACTTCCTCCACCAGATGCGTGGTCACGATCTGGTGCGGGTTCATCTGTATCACATCCGTTTTTCCATCACAGGAAAGCCTGATTTTCTCTTTGGTGACCTCTCCCACATGAACGGTATGAAGCAGCTCATCCGGAACCGGAACGGAATAATCTTTCGCATAATCTTCCTCTGTCAGAATACGTCCGTCCTTCATGACATCAAGCGGTCTGACCTGCTCTAAATCATCTAAAAATACGATGTCTGCACGGTAACCCGCACCGATCGCACCATAATTTTTCAATCCATAAAACTCTGCCGCCTGATAACTTCCCATCTTATAGGCTTTTGCAACCGGCACGCCAAGTGCAATCGCCTTGCGGATGCAGGTACTGATATGTCCCTCTTTGCGGATCTCCTCCACATGCTTGTCATCCGTACAGAAAGCACAGCGGTCTAAGCATACACCTGCATCTAACATTGTTTTGATCAGTGTCTCTAAATTCTTTGCACCACTTCCCTCGCGCACATAGATATGCAGTCCGGCACGGAGTTTATCGAGCACTTCCTCAGCGGTAGAACACTCATGATCGTTTTCCACACCGGCAAGACGGTATGCCTGCACTTCTTTTCCTCGGATTCCAGGCGCATGCCCATCAATATGTTTCTTGGCAAACAGCTCTAACTTGTCTGCCATTCTCTTTTCACCCTCACAGCACTCCATAAAACGCATGGTCTCACCGAGTCCAAGTACTCTTGCATTATCCACATATTTCATCATGTCAGAGGCAAGAAATTCACCACAGCCGTTTGTCTCCACATCCGTTGCAGGAACTGCGGAAGGCACCATAAAAAATACGTTTACCAGAAGTTTTGCAGCACATTTTAAGAAATAGTCCATTCCTTTTGTTCCGCTGACATTCACGATCTCGTGCGGATCGGCAATGATCGTCGTTGTTCCCGCCTTCGCAAGGACTTTGGCAAGTTCTCCCGGTGCTGCCATACAGGATTCAATATGCATATGCGCATCGATAAAGCCCGGCACCAGATATTTCCCGGTACAGTCGATTTCTTCTTTTCCCTCGTATTCACCTACGCCTACGATCGTGTCCCCGCAGATCGCAACATCCGCTTTTAACACTTCCTCCGTAAAGACATTCAGCACATTTCCGTTTTTCAATACGAGATCTGCTTTTTCACGTCCATTTGCACAATCTAACTTTCTTTTTCTCTCTAACATACGCTTCCTCTTTTCGTTATATATTTATTATGAAAATAACTTTTTAAAGAAATCTCCCACAGAAGAAATGATCGATTTAAAAAATCCACCGACAGCCGCTGCTATACCGCTATTTGAACTTCCATCTCCGTTTTTAAACGAATTGTACAAAGACTCCGCATAATCCACAAGTCCGTTTAAATCAATTCCGAGTGAATTGATCTTCTTGATCAGATCTATGATCTGCTGACGCTCATCATCCGATAACGTCACACCATATTTTTCACACGCCTCATCGATTGCACCGTTGATCCCGGCATCATCCGTCAGGTCATCTTTTGCAATCAGAGCCTTGATATACGCAATAAACTCTTCCACTTCTGCGTCGGAGACACCTTTTAAGGAATCTTCTAACTGACCGGTCAGCACAAGTTCATTGAGTGCCGTATCAACTACCGAATCACTGATCTCTTTTCCTGTCATCTCCTGATATGCTTTTAATACGCCTACTAAAGCCGCCGTTCCGGAAATTGGAGTTGGTCCTGCTACAATAATATCTGCATCTGTTACCCCTGCAGTAGTCAGCGCATTTTTATACATACCAACGGTACAATAATTAATATTTGTTGTGGAAATGTTTAATCCGCTTCCCTTATCCCTCTGTACGATCACAACAGAAGAAAGCGATCTTGTTCCAATCTGCGAGGATGAAATATAGGAATCTAAATACTGGTGTTCCTCTGCATTTGTCACATAGACCACATCATAATTTGACAGATTTGCCGCATCAATGCCCATAATAGAAAGAATCGTCGCTCTTTGAGAATCATTAAGATCTGCTCCAAGCGCAAGGTACGGTTTATCACTTGCCTTGATTGTGACATTATCGCTGTCCTCGTTTTGCACAATCGTTCCGCTGATATCCTGTGACGCCTGGTCTGATGTCGCATTTCCATCCTGCTGTAGCGTCTGATCCGACGATATATTTCCATCCTGCTGTACATCAGAATTGTTTGTCTGAGCCGAATCATCCAAATACTGAATGGAACCTTCCAGATCGTCACTATCTGCATTCTGCGCAGAATCCTCTGCCGAAGTTTCTGCTGCATTCTGCACATCATCTGTCTGATCTGCCGTCGCTGCAACTGCCCATGCCTGTGCTGCCTGCACACCCACACCGGAGGAAACAGGCATCGCTGCTGCAAGTATCACACATAATATTTTAACTACTTTTTTGTTTCTCATAATAATCCTCACTAACACTGTCCATCCCTGCTTTATATTTTATGCAGGTAAATCTATCTTATATTTTATATCTGCGCAATTCTGACACTCATCCATGCACAGATATCCGCATAAACCTGATCGCGGTCTGTCTCATTTAATATCTCATGACGGTCTGTCTCATACAAACGGTAGGTCAGATCATCCACACCCGCATCTTTGTACATATGATAAACTTTTTTTACCCCTTCACCGAGGTCACCAACCGGGTCATCTGCCCCGGAAACCATGAAAACCGGCAGATCTTTCGGCACTTTTTTTATATTATCCATCTGATTGTCAAAATATACCGCTTCCATCAGCCCATAGTACCCGTTTAATGTAAACAGAAACGTGCAGCGTGGATCACTGTAATATTTTTTGACATGCTCCACATCCTTTGTCAGCCAGCTGTTGGTATAATCTTTTCCATAAAGGTCAAATTTGTGGTATGGCTTGCTGTAGGAAAGTTTCTGCACCAGTTTACTTCTGTAATTCCAGCCACGGAAAAAGGCTAAAAATTTACACAGCGTCATACCAAATTTCATGGTGCCATCCGGCACACACCCAGTTCCCATAATGACCGCTCCACTTAAATTTTCACCATGCAGACACAGATATTTTCGCAGCATATAAGAACCCATGCTGTGTCCCATCATAAAATACGGTATCCCCGGATTCTCTCCCTGAACTGTTGTTCGCAGGCTATGCATATCCGCAACAAGCGTATCACTCGGATTTTCTGCAAAATATCCCCACTCTGTTTCATCTTTTACCGAAGCGCCATGCCCTAAATGATCGTGGCCAACAACCATAAATCCGCGCTCTGTCAGGTACTCTGCGAACTCATGATATCTTTCAATATATTCGATCATGCCGTGCGTGATCTGTAAAATTGCCTTATACTTTCCATCCTCCGGCATCCATTTTACCGCATGGATCTTTGTCGTTCCATTCGCAGATAAATACGTCATCTGTTCTTCTTTTGCCATATAAGTTCTTCCCTCATTTCTATACTGCTCTTTACTATACCGCTGACTGTTTTGCATGCAGATATTTCATTACAGATTTCTTACTCCATATTCAAAAGTGCTTTACATCCATTATAGATCTTTTCCAATTCATCCTCAGCAGATTTTTTTGCATTGATTTCTTCACGCAGTGCTGTAACCTGCACTTTTGCCTCATCCCCGAGTTTTAAGAAATCCTCCCCGGCCTGTTTTATAAAATCCGCAGCCGATACTGCGTTGCCGGACATGTGCTCCCTTAAGGAAGTCTGTCCATTTTCATATATGGAAAGTTTCTGTGCACTGTCACTGTACAGTTTCATTACCATCGATGTAATACCCGCCTGCATTTCATTGATCTGTGCAGTCTGTTCTTTGATTTCTTTTTGCGCCTCTTCCATCGCGTCGATCTGTTCTGATAATGCCTTTAGTCTTTCTTCATACCGCTGTGCCACATTTTTGATCTCCTCCGCAGCATGAAGGAATTTTTCTCCATTCTCTCCCATTCTTGCTGCTTCGATTGCCGCATTCAATGCAAGCACTCCCATATTTTTTGCATCATCTTCCAGTTCAGCTGTCACATTTCCAAGACCATCCTGCTCTTTCGAAGCACGGTAAAGACTTTCTTCTAACTGTGCACACGGTTCTTTTAACGCCTTGTGCTGTTCAAAAACTTCTTTGATCTTTTCATTCTGCTCTGCCACCTGTCCAATAAAAATGGAATGATTTGCCTCAAAAGATTCCACAGCATTATGTACTTCAACGAATGTACTGTACAGTTCTTTTCCTGTTCTGCAGCTCTCTTCTGCCAGTTCACCCACACATTCTAACTTTTCCTCAAGAATTTCTATATTTTCTTCCATCTGGACACGGGATGCTGTCATCTGCACAGAATCTTCTTTTAATTCATCACTGTATTCTGCAATCTGTTTCTTGATCGTATAGAGTTCGTCCTGCAGTGCCTTCTCTTTCTTTCCACCAAACATATATGTCCTCCATTTACTGATAATTCTTTATCACAATCTGTATGCTTTCATTTCCCTGATACCTGTTTATCTCGGGATAATATACCACAGACATCCGGATTCCATTTGTCCTGCCAAGGAATGCCTGCTGCACTTCATTTTCCCCATATTTTCTTCCATAATATTCCCGGAATTCCTCCACATCTCCAAAATAAACAGCAGATATGGATTTTCCACGTTCAGTCTTAAGTGTCAGTTTTAATACATTCTGATTTTTCCCGACTACAACCGCACGATCGATTCCAAGATTCTTATCCGCAAACTGAGGTTTTACATTTGCTTTCCCGAATGGTTCTAACAACAACAGTTCATTTACCAGCGGAATGTCCGGATAATCGACGGGCATGGGAATATCTATTTTTATCTTAGGAATAAAATCTTCTTCTGTCAAGCCACAGCAGGCATTTATTTTCTCCCTGAAAATCTCTACATTTGCTTCCGGCAGGGAAAGTCCTGCTGCCATCGGATGACCGCCAAATTTTGTAAATAATTCCTGACATTTGCACAGTTCCTCATACATCGAATATGCCTCGATTGAGCGCCCGGAGCCTTTAACCCCATCCTCACTCTTTGTCAGCACAAAAGTCGGTTTATGACACGCCTCCCGGATTCTTCCTGCAATGATTCCTGCAAGACTTTCATGCACATCCGGCAGATAGACAACCAGGACTTTTTCACCCGTATTTCCCTCTTCCACCTGCTGCATGGCAAGTTCTACGCCCTCTGCAGTCATGTCTTTTCGCTGCGCATTCAGATCGACCAGTTCCGCTGCGATCTCCGATGCTTTTTTTACGTCCTCCTGCAGGAAAAGATTTAAGGCAATTTTCGCTGTCTCTAATCGTCCGCTTGCATTGATGCATGGTCCTAACACAAATCCGAAATGATAGGAACTGATCTGTTCCGGCTCTAATTTATTCTGTAAAATCAATGCGCGCATCCCCGGATTCATGGTCGTATGGATCCGCTTTAATCCTTCCCTTACCAGGATTCTGTTCTCATCCGTCAGATCCATCACATCCCCGACCGTCGCAAATGCCACATTTTCCAAAAAATCGTAGGACTCCTCCACCGCAATGTCACATTTTTCATAGAGGATCTGTATCACTTTCCAGGCAACTGCAGCACCGCAGAGATTTTTATACGGATATGTACACTCCATCTGCTTTGGATTTACAATGGCATCCGCCTCACTTCTTTTATAATGGCGTTCTCCCCTCTCCTCCGTATATGGTATTTCATGATGGTCTGTGACAAGAACTGTCATTCCAAGACTTTTAGCGTGCGCGATCTCGCCTATCGCTGCAATTCCATTATCACAGGTAATGATCGTATCAATTCCCGCCTCATCTGCCTGCTCAATCAGATGATCGTTGATTCCGTAACCATCTTTCATCCGGTCCGGTATCTGAAAATCCACACTGCCACCGCAGCGTGTGATTCCTTTGTACAGAATATAAGTCGACATTACCCCATCAATATCGTAGTCGCCTATGACCCTGATCTTTTTCTGTTCACTGATCTTCTGCACCAATATATCCGTCAACCGGTCCGAATCCAAAAGTAAATGAGGATCGTAAAGTTCCCCAATTCCGCCTTTTAAGTATCTTGCGATTGCCTCATCCCCCATAACCTCACGATTCCGGATCAGCCTTGCCGTAACCGGACTTATCCCAAAACGTTTTGCAATTCCTGCAAAATCAGCGCCTTTATTTATTACAAACCATTTTTCCATATATTACCTCAAGCAATGTCAGCCCGCATGCCGGTGCCGTGTATCCTGCTCTTTCCCTGTTTTTTGCCTCTAAGATCTCTGACACATCCTCCGGAGTTCTTCTTCCATCTCCGATCTCGATCAGTGTACCGGTTAAAATGCGCACCATATTCTGTAAAAATCCATTTCCGGTATAATAGATCTGTATCTCTCCCGGCAGTTCTTTGATCTGTATCCGGGAGATCGTCCGAACCGTGGATTTTTTCATTTTTTTATTGCCGCAGAATGATTTAAAATCATGTGTTCCACACAGGTACTCTGCCGCTTTTCTCATGCGGTTTACATCAAGCGGTTCCGTATAATCATAAACATATCTGCGCTCGAATACCTCCGGTATTTTTCCTGTATGGATCCGGTAAAGATAGGTCTTTTCCACTGCCTGATATCTGCTGTGGAAACGCTCATCCACTCTCTTTACTTCACAGACTGCAATATCTTCCGGAAGGTACTGATTCAGATAAAATAAAATTTTATCCTCATCCCATTCCTCTCTCAGATGAAAATTAGCCGTCTGTCCTTTTGCATGCACGCCTGCATCTGTTCTGCCGGAACCGGTAACCTCCACCTGGTATCCTGCCATTTTGCTCAAAACATCCTGTAACTTTCCCTGTACCGTAAGTTCCGCCGGAAGCACCTGCCACCCGCGGTAACGTGTTCCGTCATATTGTAAGATCATTTTATAATTTGCCATATATCTCTGTTACCTTATATCTGATTTTCGGAAAAAATAATGCCACAGATAGTTTTCCTGTGGCAGTACATCAATTATAATTATTATACCTCTGTTTTCGTTAATTGACAAATCATAAACCACATTTTCCCTTCCATTATTTTATAATTCACACAAACAATTTAAACACACCTTTTGACAGACTGCATCATATAATAGAATGAATGAATCTACGAGGTTTTTCATGTCAGATATTGCCTATACACAAAATAATACCGATCAGGGTGAGTTAAAGATCCAGGTAACGGCAAGAGGAAGTAACCGTCCGATCACAAACGCCCGTGTAGCGATCTCCTATTCCGGTGATCCGGACAGTGTCGTTGAGGAGGTGAATACAGATGCATCCGGTATGTCCGAACAAATTACGCTTCCTGCGCCTCCGCTTGAATTCTCAATGGAGCCAGGCGAAGAGCAGCCGTTCTCGCAATATAGTATTCAGGTCGATGCTGAAGGATTCCGCCCGTTTACTGTGTCGGGAATTGAACTGTTTTCGAAGCAGCTGTCGCTTCAGGAAGTACGAATGGATGAGGTGGATGCACCGGGGAACCCGGTAGACACGATCGTGATCCCGGTCAATACCCTCTGGGGCGATTTTCCACCGAAAATCGCAGAGTCTGAGATCAAGCCGATCTCCGAGACCGGGGAGATCGTCCTAAGCAGAGTCGTGGTGCCGGAATATGTCGTGGTACATGACGGTCCGCCAAACGATACGACTGCGCGCGATTATTATGTGCGATACAAGGATTACATCAAAAATGTAGCGTCCAGCGAAATCTATTCCACCTGGCCGGATGCGACGCTGCGCGCAAATATCCTTGCAATCATGTCATTTACATTAAACCGGGTGTACACGGAGTGGTACCGGAACAAAGGCTACAGTTTCACGATCACCTCCTCCACCGCCTACGACCAGAAATTTACCTACGGCAGGAACATTTTCCAGAGCATCTCCGACATCGTGGATGAAATGTTCCAGAACTTTTTATCCCGGCCAAACGTCAGCCAGCCGATCTTAACGCAGTACTGCGACGGGGAACGTGTGACCTGCAGCAACTGGCTGAGTCAGTGGGGCAGCAAATACCTGGGTGACCAGAACTATGAGGCAATCGAAATTCTGCGCTACTATTATGGAAACAACATGTACATCAACACGGCAGAAGAAGTATCCGGCATCCCGGCTTCCTGGCCGAGAGTCGACCTTACGATCGGTTCGACCGGCGAAAAAGTGCGTCAGATCCAGGAGGAACTTGCACGGATTTCAAGATCCTATCCGGCGATTCCGACAGTTACACCGGACGGAATCTACGGACCTGCCACAAGAGAGGCTGTCGAGGTCTTCCAGCGTGTCTTCGGTCTGCCGGTCACCGGCGTCATTGACTACCGTACCTGGTATAAAATTTCTGAAATTTATGTGGCAGTGTCGCGCATCGCGGAACTGGTCTAAATGCAAATGGGGGCAGTCACACCAAATACTTTGTGCGGCTTCCCCCAATCTTTTTTTATGCTCAGATACGCGGTCTTTTTCCCCTTTCCGGACACTTTTCCACATATCTTTTTATTTTGCTTCTCTTATTCCACCGTCACTACTTTCGCCAAGTTTCTTGGCTTATCCACGTCAAATCCCTTGTCGGAAGAAACATAATAAGCAAGTAACTGCAGTGCCACGGATGCCGGCATTACCATAAATTCATCCTGCATATCCGGCAGATGGAAGGTATCATATGCACGGTCGATATCTTTTGCAAGACTTTCCTTGATAAAGAGCACGATGTCCGCACCTCTTGACCGTACCTCCTTGATATTTGACAGCTCTTTTGACATTAATTTTTCCTGTGTCACTGCTGCAACGACCGGCGTATCCTGCGTGATGAGTGCGATCGGTCCGTGTTTTAATTCGCCGGACGCATACGCCTCAGAATGAATGTAGGATACCTCCTTTAACTTCAGAGAACCCTCTAACAAAATAGAGTAATCAAGTCCACGGCCGATCATAAACAGATCTTTCGCCTCTAACACCTTGTTGGCAAGTTTATGGATCTCCTGCCGTCCCTCTAACACTTTTTTCATGACATCCGGCGTGCGCTGCAGCTCACGGATAAAACTCTGTGTCTCTTCCTGTGAAAAGACACCGCGAAGCTGTGCCATTTTTGCCACGATCAGATAAAATACAGCAAGCTGTGTCGTGTATGCCTTGGTACTTGCAACGGCGATCTCCGGTCCTGCGTTGGTATAGAGCACATAATCACTCTCACGCGCAATGGAAGATCCTTTTACGTTGATGATGGATAAACATTTCGCTCCACGTTTTTTTGCATACTTGACTGCCTCTAAGGTATCGATCGTCTCACCGGACTGTGAAACTGCGATGACTAATGATTTCTCATCGATGACCGGATCCGAATACATAAACTCGGATGCCATATCGACATCGATGTGCATATGAAGAATCGACTTTATCAGTGCCTGTGCCACAAGACCGGCATGCATTGCAGTTCCACATGCGATAATGTTGACACGCTCACACTGTGTAAAGATCTCATCCGGCACACCGTCTGCCGTAAAGTCCGGCATTCCACTTGTGATGCGGTTTGTGATTGTACGCTCGATCGCATCCGGCTGTTCCATGATCTCTTTTTCCATATAAAACGGATAACCGTTCTTTCCGGCATTATTAAGTTCCCAGTCTACTTCAAGATAGTCCGGCTCCACCTGATTGCCATTGAAATCTTTTAAGACAATGGCATCTTTTGCCAGTTTTAAAATATGATACTCCGGAACAACAAAATAGCGGTTGGTAAAACGGCAGAGTGCTGTCAGGTCAGATGCAAGCATAGCCCCCTCTTTGCAAAGTGTTGCGACGATCGGGCTGACATTTCTGACAGAGTATATCTCGCCCTGATGATCTTCGAATAAGATCACTAATGCAAATGTTCCTTTTAATTTGGAAACTGTCTTTTTGATGGCTTCATCCGGATCACCGGTATAAAACTTATTTAAAAGTGCAGCCACAACCTCACTGTCTGTCTCTGATTTTAAAACACTTTCCAGTTCATAGTCGGCGATCAGCTCTCTGTAATTTTCAATGATGCCATTGTGTACCAGAGTCACTTTTCCAACCTGATGCGGATGTGCGTTTGTATCATTGACACCGCCGTGTGTTGCCCATCTGGTATGACCAATTCCACACTCTGTGATCAGTTTTTCTGACTCACAGATGGCTCTTAAATCTTTTACTCTTCCCGCACATTTATAAACCTTCGTCTGTTTCAGGCCGGTATCTGCCACAGCAATTCCCGCACTGTCATATCCGCGGTACTCAAGAAGCTCTAACGCATCAAGTAACACTCCTTTTACATCTTCACTACCTGTATAACCAATAATTCCACACATAAATTTTCCTCTTTTCTATCTATCAACTGTTTCCGGCACAATCCCGCCGGTACACTCATTTTTCCTGACCAGTTCCACTGTCAGAAGATCCTCTTCTGACAGCAAAAATATTTTTCAGGTTATCTTCTCCCTTATACCGTATTTGTTTTGCAGTCACCTGCATATTTGCCGGTATATCTCGCACCGGGAGTGTACGGGAGAGCATCCGCCGAATCTTCGATCACTCTCCTCCTCGTTAACCTGCTGATTGAAACACAGGTAATTCCTGAACATATCACAATGTCTGTTCACAGAACCTTCCTATGCATTTTCCACAGGTGCATGGCGCTAATAAGGAGACAACAGACTGCATATCCTTCCGGCAGATCTGCTGTCACATTTATGTATCCGGTATACGGGCGCAAAGACCGCGTATCTGAACATAAAAATAATATACTTTTTATTCAATTTTCAAGGTTCAACATGCTTTACTATACTATGATATGAAAAAAAAGTCCAGTGTTTCCCATCAAAGATGGCCGTTCAGACATTTTTTATTCATGCATCGATTTCCAGACTGATTCCCCATTTGGAATATACTGGCAGAATGCATCCACCATAATACTGCGGAACGGGCGGACCGCCTCTTCGAGTCCGAATGCTGCCGGGTAATCTTTCGTCACAAGATCAATGTCCTGTGCGATCTTTTCTGCAACTGCTGCATCTTTGATCGGCACGATACCAAACAATGTGGAGCAGTACGCCCTGCTTCCGGTACAGGATGCCAGATAGGTATATGCAAAATTTTTCCACTCTTCCTCAAGTATATATCCACAAACATCTTCCACATCAGCATCCTTTTCCACATTTTGTTTCTCATCTGTCCGGATACCGAGCTGCATAAGATATCCACAAAGTTCTTTTTTCTGTCTTTTTTTCTGAAAAAAGGATACACCACCTGCACTGGCTGCCTGTATCATCATCCATGCGCGCAGAAAATGATCCGCACGTTTTTCTGCCGGATGATCTCCAAAGCGCTTTCTTAAAATCAAAAGGCGTTTTTCATCCAATGCCGGATCTAACTTCTGCTCGATTGCAAGCTGCAGAATACGTTCACGTTCATTAATATCCTCAATCTCATAATAATGGGCGGGCCATTCCGAAAGATAGTCCACGTTTTCATTATTCAAAAGCATTTACTCTGTATCTCCTTCCATGTACGAATCCACATCATCACAGGTCACTCTCGCATAAGGCAGACGGATATATTTTCCATCGATCAGATTCAGATCCGACAGATCACCTCCGGTGGAAAGCTCATATGCAAGATTTAACATTGCATCTGCCTGGCCTTCTTTATCATTATAGACCGTTCCGATCATCTCTTTATTCTTGACCGCCTCTAATCCTACATCAGTCCCATCGATTCCAATGACCGCCGGCCATTCATCCTTTGTAAGATCGGACGCTTTGAGCGCATCGATCGCACCTAGCGCCATATCATCATTATTGGCAATGACCAGCTCAATGCTGTCACCAAACTGTGACATAAGCTGTGCCATTTTCGTCTGCGCCTGTGCACGGTTCCAGTTTGCGATCGCATATCCCAGCTTTTCTACTTCCACTCCACTGTCGATCATTGTGCTGACCGAATATTCCGTACGGACAATTGCATCCTGATGACCGGCTTCGCCCTCCAACACCACATACTGAAAAATCCCGTCTCCGTTTTTATCCAGTGACTGATCGGTCAGAAATGCTTCCGCTGCAAGCTCTCCCTGCATGATACCGGACTCAAATGCCTGCGCTCCGACATAATAAAGCCTCGTCCAGCGCTCTAAATCTTCCTCCACCAGTTCGCGATTGAAAAAAATAACCGGAATATTGTTTTTTTCCGCAAGATCAATGATTGCGGTAGGATCCGTCCTGTCCACCAGATTGACACAGATCACATCGCATCCCTCCGTGATCATGTTTTCAACCTGACTGTTCTGCGTCGACTGGCTTGCCGATGCATTGTAAGTGTCGATATTGATCGCAACACCCGTCTCTTCTTCTTTTTTTGTCGCATAATCATTAAAATCTTTCATCATTTCTGATACAAATGTATCATACTGATCATAAACAGATATGCCGATCTTAATGCTCTTTTTGGCATCTTCCCTGCCGCCGCAGCCGCCAATTACCACACTCATGACTAAAATTCCACCAAAAGCCACGGTCATTTTTTTACTTTTTTTCCATTTCTTCAAGACTTGTTCCCCCATCAACATGTGCCGGACTTTTTCTGCTCCACACATTTACATCTACCCCCCATTTGTATATCACTGCACGATAGGAAATAAAATTTTCTGATTTTCCTCGTCATACAGATTATCTTTTGTGATCGTAAGAAACCCGACTTTTTCTGTTTTTGCCGAAGATAACGGCTCGCGCAGCTGACCCGCGATCGCTGCCGCACTTAAATATCCGATATTGAACTCATTCGGTACGACCAACGCTCCTATCACACCCTTATCCAGATAATACACATTTTTTTCTGAGCAGCCAATTCCATACAGTCCAAATTCTGTCTGTTCCTGCGCCTGCAGATAATCAACAGCCTGTTCCGTTCTGTCATTATCTAATGATACCACGATGTCTACCCTCTTTTTCTCAAGGCACCATTCAAATGTATTATTTACATTGTCTTCATCAGACAGATTCCATAAAATGGATGCCCCGGCAGACTCTATTTTGTCCATAAAACCTTTCAGGCACTGCTGTCCGGCAGTCTGTTTTAAGTTACCGGCAAGAATCCCAATGTCCGTATCTTCAAGCTTTTCCCCATAATCCGCAATAACAGCTTCGGCAACTGCCTCCCCCATCTCATAAGACTGCGGCAGAATTGCTGCATACATTCCCTCAGCTTCCACATCCGTTTCCACCAGAATCATCTTATCAGAACCGATTTCCACAGCAGAATCATCCGTATAATTGCTGCTGTCACACATTTCAACGATCACGCCCTTTGCTCCATTATCGATCTCCCTGTGAATGATCTGGTACTCTTCCTCAATACCGGAAAATGCGCCTGTCGAAACCACATTTAAACGGATATGATAATCTTCCGCTCCTCGTTCAAGTCCTTCCCGAAAAGATGTAAATCTGTCACTGCTGCTGTTTTCTACGATCACGGATACCGGATACCATTCCTCATCCTTGCTGCCATCAAGCATCCCATATGTCGCAAACGCAATAAATGCAATGATCACTAAAATCAATGCCATTAAATAGATCAAATTATTTTTTCCGGTCCGCTTCATAGTTGTTTTCTCCCTGACTCTAACCGTTCCTGCTCCTCCGGCGTATAGACGATATACGGCAAATGGATTCTGACTGTGGTTCCCTCATCCGGCTCGCTTTCTATCTCCAGACCATATTCCTCACCGAAACGCAGCCTGATCCGGTTATGTACATTCAAAAGTCCCACACCAGATCCACGTTTGTGTACACGGTTATTTTCCTTCAAAAGCTGTTCCACTTCATCTTCCGGTATTCCAAGTCCGTTATCTCTGACCTCAATATAGATATCATCTTCCCTGCGATATCCATTGACATCAATTTCTCCGTCTCCATCCATACATTCCACGCCATAATAAATCGCATTTTCAAGCAGCGGCTGCACCACCAGTTTTACCGTACAGCACTGCAGGATCTCCGGATCTATATCAAACCGTACCTCAAAAATATTTTTATAGCGTACTTTCTGGATATTCATATAGTTTCTGGCATGTTTCAGCTCATCTTCCACACTGATGACTGTTTTTCCCCTGCTTAAACTGATACGGAAAAGACTCGCTAACTGTGTGATCATAAATACCGCATCCTCATACCGTTCTCCCTCGATCATCCAGACGATCGAGTCAAGTGTATTATACAAAAAATGAGGGTTGATCTGCGACTGAAGCGCATCGAGTTCACTTTTTCTTTTTTCTTCCTGCTCGACCACAATATCCTGCATCAGCTGCCTGATCTGTTCCACCGTGGAACGGAGTGTACACCCTAAATGTTCCACTTCCATAGATCCGCCGATATAGATAGACGGGTTCATATTTCCGGTCTCCCACTCCTTGACCGAATTATTTAATTTTTTCAGCGGCATGGCAATACTTGCAGACACAAGCTGATTTAAAAGGATCACCGCAAGCATAGATACTGTCACTAGCATGATCACAAAATATTTTGTGCCTGTCATTCCCATATCAAAGGAACTCATTGGCACAACACTGACGATCTTCCATCCGGTATAACTGACCGTCTTTACCGTAACAAGGCGTTTTTCCCCCTGGAAAATCTCTTCCGTGCTTCCATCCTCGTACCCTGCTGCCTCGATATTATTCTCCTGATAAAGATCGGTATAGATCAGCTTCTGTCTCGGATGATAAATGATCTCACCCTTTCCGTCGATCAGGTAAACATACTCCGAAGAATTTCCAACATTCGCTTTTTTTAAGATCTGTTCAATACTGTTGTAGTTCATATCGACCAAAAGTACTCCCAGCGTCGATGTTCCATTACTTGTCAGCTCCACGGCACGGCTTAAGGATACGACCCAGTAATAACGGTAAGATGGATCGCCAAACAGATTCTGCACATGCGGTGTCGAAAAATGAAGGTTTTCCATCTGACCGACCGCATCGGTAAACCACTGCTGCTTCACAATATTTACCTGACTTTTTTCATTCGCAACAGGTACTGCTGCCACAAGCTGTCCCTCTCCCGTATAACAGGCAATACTGATCAGGTTATCTTTATTCGCCTCATATAAGAGATTCATTTCTTCATCCATGGTATCACTGGCAAGATCTTTATTCTTGATGACACTGTAATACATAGTATCAGAAATACGGCGCATGTTTCGGAGATAATCCTCAAGGTTGATGGCTGTCTGATTTAAAAGCTGCCCCGTACTCTCAATCGTCATCGCTTCTGCTCTGTTTGAAAACTGCCGGTAAAGTGTGACGCCAAGAAAGGCCATACTACATATGGACAGAATCGTAAACGAAATCGATATCGTCATCTGAATACTGTGCGGTTTTGTCATTTTCCTGATATATGCAGTTAATTCTCTTATTTTATCTTTGATATTTGACAAACTCATTTTCTTTTTTCTGCTTTGTACTTTGAAGGTGACATTCCAAACTGTTTTTTAAATGCGTAACTGAAATAATTCGGATCAGAATAGCCCACTTTTTCTGCAATCACATATGTTTTTTCATCCTGATTCAAAAGCAGATCAAGCGCCTGTTCCATCCGATACTCTGTCAGATAATTGATAAAAGTTTTTCCGGTCTCCTTTTTAAACACGGTAGAAAAGTACGCCGTGCTGACCGAAAGATTTTTACATACACTCTCCACATTGAGTCCTGAATCTGCATAGTGTTCCCTGACATACTCGATCGCTTTTGTGACAAATGATTTCGTCGTGTCCTGTCTGCCATTCTGGATCATCTCCTGCATCTGACGTCCGGTCTTTAGCAGCCAGTTTTCCAGTGCCTCCGGCGATTCCATCTGAAGAACTTCCCGGTAGATATCTCCCGTACCACTGAAAATTTCGTCCAGATTCAGCCCGTTTAATGTTCCAAAACGGAAGATTTCCGCAATAAGTTCCGTGATAAATATCTGATATTTCTGCAGTGATGCTCCACGTCCGGAAAGCTGTGTCACGCTTTCTTTGACTGCTTCTTTCAGCGCCTGCTCATCCCCGGTCTTAATCTTTTTTAAAATATTCCCGATCGACTGCTCTTCCCACGGTTCCTCTGCACTGCCCTGCGGATCGATCTCCGCAATATTAATGGCTCTTGTATTTCCATAGATCACACGGTAGGAAACCGCATTGCGCGCCCCCTGATAGGAAGCCGGCAGCTCTGCGATCTCATCACAGACCGGACCGATTCCTGCCGTCACCTTCGCACCGCAGACACGTTTCGCCAGCTTGCAAAACCGATCCATTGCATTGGTATATGCCGTGATTTCTTCCGTTTCTTTTAACTGTGTGATCACAAGGATGTCTCCGAGATAAAAGAATGTGTTCGATCTCCACTTGTCCACAAACTGTTCCTCAGCAAGCTGTTTGACGGACATTCCAAGCAAAAACGGATCGAGTTCAAGCTGTGGATCCGGCGTGCTGATATGTAATATAGTTGCCACATAATATGGTCCGCTCCACGGTATCTGGTATTGTTTCAAATATTTTTCAATCTCAGATGCCGGAATTCTTCCCTCAATCAATGATGTATAAAAGTTTTCCTGCAATACCGGAAGACTCTCCATATAATAAGCGCGCAGTTTTTCGATATTACGTTTTTCATCAAGCTCTCTGTCAAGGTTTGTCCTGATACGCTCAAACACTTCCCGCAGTTCATTGGAATTGATCGGCTTTAAAATGTACTCCTCCGCCTCGATCTTAATTGCCTCTTTTGCATATTCAAATTCATCAAATCCAGAAAAAATAATAATTTTTATTTTCTGATATAGTTCTTTTAATTTCTTGCTTAAGGTCAGTCCGTCCATGTATGGCATTTTGATGTCTGTCATCACAACATCCGGCTGGATTTCCTCTGCCATCTCTAATGCTTCGACGCCATTTCTGGCATACCCGGCAATACGAAACCCCATCGCTTCCCAGTCAAGCTTTTTCATAATGACAGAATATACTTCTTCCTCATCATCCACCAATAATACCGAATATAAATTCATCGTGTTCTATTCTCCATTCCAACATGAAAAAATCATATTTTCACATTTTCTTCCGCTAGTCTCCATATTTTGCATTCATATTATGCCATAAAATTCCAAGGATCACCGTACAGATAATGATCTCTGCCACTGCCACATAGGTGTTCCAGAATAATAAAAGCATCATGACAAGTGTTGCCACTGCAAAAAAGAACATCAGCTTTCCGGCGCATTTTGCATAGTTTTCTTCGTCTTTTACCGGTGGTTTATTCTTTCCTCGGATGGCGGAGATATCTTTCATAAACCATAACCGCATTCCATAATAGATCAAAATCACAAATAAAAGTAATGGTATCCCTGCTGTCTCTAAAATCTGATCTGTTGTCATATAATCCTTGTTTTCCTCCATTGTTTTACTAAGCAAAAATAACGGCTGGTCTGTAACACCCAGCCGTTATTTTACAGTCCGATATAAGAATTATACCGTATGTTTTATTTTCTTGCTATATATTTTCTGATATCCAGAGAAATTGCTACGAAGATTACAACACCGATTGCGATGTACTGTGCGTTTGCATTCATTCCTAAGTACTGGAGAGCAACCTTCAATAACTCGAATACTGCAACACCGATGATAGCGGATGAAACTTTACCACGACCACCTGTTACGGATACACCACCGATCGTACATGCTGCGATTGCTTCCATTTCGTAACCATACCCGGTCTGAACAGATGCACCACCTGCTTTTGCGCCGAGCATGAATCCTGCAAGACCATACATAGCTGCTGCTTTCATGTAGATTAAGATCAATGTCTTTTTCACCGGAACACCTGCAACCTCTGCTGCCTGTGGGTTACCACCGATTGCGTACATATATTTTCCATGACGTGTCATGTTGAAAATGAACCATGTGATCGCTGCCACAATAATTGCAATCCAGATCAGGTAGTTGATTCCGAGAAATTTTTTGTTTGCAACATTGGTATATGCCTCAACATATCCACCAAGAGGTGTTGCGTTTGTAACGATAAGTCCAATACCATAAACGATTTCCATCATTGCTAAGGTTGCAATGAAAGGCGGTACATTTAAGTATGCAATAAAGATACCGGTTACTGTACCAAATGCTGCACAGATGAGCATTGCGATGATCGCTACTAAAACTACGTTCAATGGTTTCATATCCGGGAAGAATTTACCGGAATAATCCAGACGCTGTAACAACATACCGGAAATACATGCACCGAAACCAATCATACGTCCTGCGGAAAGGTCACATCCTGCGGTGATAACACATCCTGCAATACCAAGTGCAATGACAAGTCGTGAACTCATATTCATAAGAATATTCATTAAGTTGTTGCCTGTGAAGAAGTTATTGGATGTCAAACCAGTATAGATTACCAGAATGAACATTACAATAATAACCCCGTTGTTAATCAAAAAATCTTTTACTTTCTGCTGTTTTGTCTTTCCCATTTTCGTCTCCTCCTATCGCATCAGAATCTTGTTGCGTATTCCATAATTTTTGCCTGTGTCATATCTTCCGGTTCCTTCACTTCACCGGTCAGTTTTCCGTTACACATAACACAAATTCTGTCTGACATTCCAAGAAGCTCTGACATCTCGGAAGAAATCATAATGATCGCTTTGCCCTGTTTTGCCAGGTCGCACATGATCTCATAAATCTCATGTTTTGCACCTACGTCGATACCACGGGTAGGTTCATCCATGATCAGAACATCCGGGTCATTGGCTAACCATCTTGCAACGATTACTTTCTGCTGGTTACCTCCGGACAGATTGGAAATATGTTCTTTCATGCTCGGAGTCTTGATACTTAATTTTTTAATGCTGCTTGTTACGATCTCATTGATCTTTTTGTGATTTAAAACAAATCCTGCATTCAGATATTTATTGTAGATAGATACACCTACATTATCTTTGATAGACAGGCATCCGAAAATACCGTTTCCTCTTCGATCCTCAGTGATCAGTCCGATTCCGGCATTCATCGCATCGATTGGATGTTTGATCTTTACTTTTTTGCCATGCATATAGATCTCACCGGATGCAATACCACGGATACCGAAGATTCCTTCCATCAATTCTGTTCTCTGTGCACCTACCAGTCCACCAAATCCAAGGATTTCTCCTTTGTGGAGCTGAAAACTTACATTCTGGAATGATTTTGCATGGATGGAGCAAAGATTTTTTACTTCCATAACCACTTCATCACCCGGTTTGTTTTCTCTCGGTGGATATACATTTGTCAGCTCACGGCCAACCATCTTTGTGATGATCTGATCTGTGGTCATCTCTGCTGCCGGCCAGGTTCCAACATATGTACCATCCCGCATGACTGTGATATCATCAGCGATTCGTTTGATCTCATCCATCTTATGTGAAATGTAGACCATTGCCACACCTTTGTCTCTTAAATCATTCATGATGCGGAACAATGCTTCTACTTCATTATCAGAAAGAGATGATGTCGGCTCATCAAAGATGATAACCTTTGCCTGTTGGGAAACTGCCTTTGCAATCTCAACGGACTGCATCTGACCTATGGATAAAGATCCAAGCTGTGCTTTCGGATCAAAGTCCATTTTTACTTCTTTTAACCATTTTGCAGTATCCTCATACATTTTCTTATGATCGATCACTTTTAATGGTCCACACTTTGTCGGGAATCTTCCCAGGTACATATTTTCTGCAACGCTTCTTGCCGGTACCGGCTGCAGTTCCTGATGTACCATGGCAATTCCTTTTTTCATTGCCTCATCCGGGTTATTAATCTCGACTTTTTCTCCGTCCAGAATAATCTCGCCGGCATCCATTTTATAAATACCAAACAGACATTTCATCAGGGTTGATTTTCCTGCACCATTTTCCCCCATCAGTGCATGGACGGTTCCCGGACGGAGTGATAACTGTACATTGTCAAGTGCTTTGACACCGGGGAAAGATTTGCATACACCCCTAAGCTCCAGTTTATACTCAGCCATGTTTCTCCTCCTTTATATCATTTGGCTTACTTCTCTGCCAATTATGTTCCTATTTCATATCTGTGCTATTTAGCACACTTCATTTTTCATAGAATATATATCTGCCTGTTTTTATTTCATACATTCATTTCTGCATTTCTGCAGTCTGATCATAATTCTTATGAATAGTGGCAGCGGGTGCCATATGCACCCGCACCACTTTTATACCCTGTTCTTTTTACAGATTATTTAACCATGTCAAGAACATCCTGTGCATTGTCTTTTGTTACTTTTACATAATCACATCCGATGTAGTGATCATTGCCAGCGCCTGTGATGTAGTTGATAGCTGCATCTGCTGCACTGTGGGACTGTGAGAAGTGATCGTTAAATACAGTACCTGTCATGGTTCCTGCAAGAACATCCTCTAATGCCTCTGATAATGCATCAACACCTACCAGATAAATATCAGTACCTACGGTACGTCCTGCACTCTGGATTGCCTGTAAAGCACCAAGTGCCATTGCATCGTTGTTACAGAATACAACTTCTACATCGTTACCGTACTGTCCAAGGGCATTTGCTACGATCTGCTGTGCCTGATCCTGCTGCCAGTTACCAACCTGATCGGATAAGCAGTTTACTTCAAGTCCTGCATCCTCAAGAGCTTTTACAGAATATTCTGTACGATACTGGGCATCCACGTTCTCCGGATCACCTTCTACCATAACGTAGTCGATTTTACCGTTTCCATTTAAATCTACGGTATCAAGACCAAGATCACTGATCATCTCACCCTGGAAAGTACCGGACTGACGTGCATCACATCCAACGTATGTAACATCCCAGTTGTTATCTGACCATCTCTTCTGCTCTTCTTCATCCGGCTCACGGTTGATGTATACCAGCGGGATTCCTGCTGCAACTACTTTATCTGTGATGGTTGCTGCGGAAGAGGAGTTAACCGGGTTGATAATAAGGACATCTACCCCCTCTGTGATAAAGTTATCAATCTGACCTGTCTGTGTAGCCTGATCGTTTGCACCATCAACAATTGTGATATTGTCTTTTGAAAATCCTTTTTCTACCAGATAATTTTCAAGCTCTGTACGGAACAGTGTCATGAAGTTATCGGAGAACTGGTAAATACATACACCAACTTTTTTGTCTGCTAAACTTGCATCTGCGTCTGTTGCTGCATCGGCTGCTGCGTCCCCTGCATCGGCTGCCTCTGTAGCTGCTGCATCATTCGATGTATCACTTGATGCATCGCTTGCTGCTGCATCGGTTGTTGTTCCGGCATTGTTTGTGGATGCGTTATTGCTTCCGCCACATCCTGCTACCATAGATGCTACCATTGCTGTTGCTAAAATTACACTAACTACCTTTCTTTTCATAGAAAAATCCTCCCATTTGATTTAATGTATTTGTAACTCTTTGTTTGTTACAAGTGCATTATACCAACAGGAGGATTGGATAAACATACAATATTCTTCTGTCTTTCTTAAAAATTCTTCTTTTTATTTGTGCATTTCATCACTTTTCTTTGATTTTCGTTTTATTTCGTTGTGTATTTTGACATAATAGTAAATTATTTCATGTTTTTTTAACGTCATTCTGTTGCTTTAAAGTTCTAAAATACTCTCTGCTATCTCCACTGCATCACGGATACAGTCCGGGCAGCTTCTAAGTACTTTTCCGGTTTCAGTGCCCTTTAATTCTCCACAGGTGAGCGATCCGTTTTTCTCTAAAAATGTCTTCGTGATCTCTCTGGTCAGTTTATAGGTATCTGCCTTACTTGCCGGCTGCTCTAAATTTTTGCAGCTGTTTTTTAATCCCGCAAGCATGACTGCGCCGGATACCGCACCACAGGTTGCTGCCATGCCGCCCATGCCAAGTCCGAATCCTTCACAGGCTGCAAACAGGGTTTCCTCCGGTATGCCGGTCTCCTCTGCAAATGCACAGGCAACTGCCTGAGCACAGTTGAATCCTTTATCGTGTAATTCGATTGCTTTTTCTTTTCTGGTCATTGATGTGTCCTCCGTTTTTATCAATTTTACTTTTGGCATAGAACATGTTTTATGCACGATACATATTCTAAGTGCTGTACATACTTTATTTATTATACGAAGGTGACAGTGTATTTTCAAGTTTCTGCATCATTTAAAGCGTTTCCTGACCATTTAATCTCCTTTCCAGTCAGGGTCATTGCCGACAATATATCATCATGATCTGCAAAAGTCTATCCCAAAATCATAAAATACATATTCTCTAAACATTTTATTATCATGAAACAAAAATAACAGGGCACATCGGATTTTAAATCCGAAGTCCCTGTCGTTAAGTAAAAAACAAATAGAAAATGCCGCTCTTATTTTGCCTCATCGATTGCTTTTCCGATATCATGGCGCATATATTTATTGGCAAAGTCAACCCACTCGGTTGCCTCGTAGGCTTTCTTTCTCGCCTCCTTCAAATCAGCTCCGGTCGCCGTGATACCAAGCACACGTCCGCCATTTGTGACGATATCGCCATTCTCATCGAATTTCGTTCCGGCATGGAAACAGAAATAGTCGTCTTTTCCATCAAACTTTTCAAAACCACTGATCTTAAATCCTTTTTCATAGGATACCGGATATCCGTCAGACGCCAGTACCACACAGACTGCCGCATTATCCTCAAACTGCAGATCAATGGTATCTAATCTGCCATCTACGCATGCTTCCATTACATCAATGATGTCGTTTTTCATACGCGGAAGTACGACCTGGGCTTCCGGATCGCCGAATCTTGCATTATACTCTAGCACCTTCGGTCCATCCTCTGTCAGCATCAGTCCAAAGAAAATGACTCCGGTAAACGGTCTGCCCTCTGCAGCCATGGCATCCACGGTTGCCTGATAAATGTATTTCTGACAGAAATCATCCACCTCTTTGGTATAGAACGGACTTGGAGAAAAGTTACCCATTCCTCCGGTATTTAATCCCTGATCGCCGTCTTTCGCACGTTTGTGATCCTGTGCAGAAGACATGATCTTGATCGTCTTTCCATCCACGAAAGATAATACAGACACCTCACGTCCTGTCATAAATTCTTCCACAACCATGGTATTTCCAGCTGTTCCGAACTTTTTATCCTCCATGATCTCTTTGACACCGGCTTTTGCCTCCTCTAAGGTGTTGCAGATCAAAACACCTTTACCGAGTGCTAATCCGTCCGCCTTTAATACGATCGGCATTTTTGCAGTCTCTAAATAAGCAAGCGCCTCTTCTGCTGATGTAAAGTTTTCGTAAGCTGCCGTAGGAATATGGTATTTTTTCATGAGGTCTTTTGAGAATGCCTTAGATCCCTCTAAAATAGCTGCGTTCTTACGCGGTCCAAATACCTTTAATCCCTCCGCCTCGAAAACATCCACGATTCCGCCGACCAATGGATCATCCATTCCAACGATCGTAAAATCAATGGCCTGCTCTTTTGCAAAAGCCACAAGTTTATCAAACTCCATGGCACCGATCGGCACGCACTCTGCAAGTGCCGCGATTCCGGCATTTCCCGGAGCGCAGTAAATCTTATCGACACGCGGGCTCTTTGCCACACTTGTCACGATCGCATGTTCACGTCCACCGCTTCCAACTACTAATACTTTCATCCTCCGTCGCTCCTTACTCTGTTATTAAACACTATCTTTCATTTCCTGCTATTCTGTAATGATCGTATGTCCATTTTCTACCGATAGCTTTCTTACTCTTTCGCAATGATCACATGTCCATCTTCCACAGATACTTTCCCGTTTGCGATCAGGTCGATCGCTTTTGGAAGGATCACCCATTCTGCCTGTTCCATCACACGGCGCTGTAATACTTCCGGTGTATCTCCCTGCTCTACCTCGACTGCCTTCTGCAAAATAATCGGTCCCGTGTCTGTTCCCTCGTCAACAAAATGTACCGTTGCGCCCGTCACCTTCACTCCGCGGGCAAGCACGCCTTCATGTACTTTCAGACCATAAAATCCTTTTCCACAAAAAGATGGGATCAGGGATGGATGGATATTTACGATACGGTTCGTATATTCTTTGATCATCATCTCCGGCAGTACTACAAGGAATCCCGCCAGCACAACAAGATCTACATTGTAGGAATTTAATTTATCAAGGAATGCCTGATTAAAAGCCTCTCTGCTTTCAAAATCTTTCGGTGAGATGCACAGTGCTTCGATTCCATGTGCCCTCGCACGCTCCAGGGCATAGGCATTTGCATTATTACTGATGACAACCGAAATGCACGCATTTGTAATCTTTCCTGCGCTGATCGCATCAATGATCGCCTGAAGATTTGTTCCTCCACCGGATACTAAGACTGCCAGTTTTAGCATAAGGTTACTCCTTTTTCACCGTCTTTGATCTCACCAACCACATATGGTGTCTCGCCTGCTGCTTTGATTGCTTCCATTGTTTTGTCCACATCAGCAGGATCTACTGCAAGTACCATACCAAGTCCCATATTGTAGGTATTGTACATCATTTTCTCTTCTACCTGTCCCTTTTTCGCCATCAGTTTAAAGATAGACGGAACTTCATAACTGTCTTTGCGGATCACAGCCTGTTTTCCCTCCGGCAGCATTCTTGGAACATTCTCATAGAAACCACCGCCTGTGATATGGCTGCATGCCTTGATGCGCACACCTGCCTCTTTGACGCTGCTCAGCGCTTTTACATAGATTCTTGTAGGAGCAAGCAATGCCTCTCCAAGTGTTTTTCCTAACTCATCATAATAGGTATCCAGGCTTTCTTTTGTCATCTCAAAGATTTTTCTGACAAGTGAAAAACCGTTGGAGTGCACACCGGAAGATGCCATACCGATCAGTACATCTCCTGCCTTTACATCTGCACCTGTTATGATATCTTTTTCATCTACGACACCAACCGCAAATCCAGCAAGATCATATTCGTCCTCAGGCATCAGTCCCGGATGCTCTGCTGTCTCTCCACCGATCAGGGCTGCGTCGGACTGTTTGCATCCCTCTGCGACACCGCTTACAATTGCCGCAATCTTTTCCGGATAGTTTTTTCCACATGCGATATAATCAAGGAAAAATAAAGGTTCACCGCCTGCACATGCGATATCGTTGACACACATTGCAACACAGTCAATTCCGATCGTGTCATGTTTGTCCATAAGAAATGCAAGTTTTAATTTTGTTCCTACGCCGTCCGTTCCGGACACTAAGGTAGGTTTCTCCATGTTTTTAAATTTTTCCATGGAAAATGCACCGGAAAATCCGCCAAGACCTGTTAAAACCTCTGGCCGCATGGTTCCCTGTACATATTTTTTCATCAGTTCCACTGATTTGTAGCCTGCTTCGATATCAACACCGGAATTCTTGTAATCCATTAATTTTTCCTCCTGAATCTGTTGTTTTTTAGTAATTTTTATAACCAACTTCCTGTAATCTGGCATCTTTTGCCTGAACCTGTTCTTTTAACTCTTTTGAATACTCTTTTAATTTTGCAAGCAGAGCCTCATCTGAAGTAGCAAGAATCTTTGCTGCAAGCAGTCCTGCATTTGCACCTCCATTGATCGCTACTGTTGCAACCGGGATACCAGATGGCATCTGAACGATCGAGTATAAAGAATCTCTTCCGCCAAGGGATGTGGTATGCATTGGGATACCAATAACAGGCATCGGGAAAATTGCTGCACACATACCCGGTAAATGCGCTGCCATTCCTGCACCTGCAATAATCACCTTAAATCCTTTTGCTTCTGCGCTCTTGGCATATTCAAAAAATACGTCCGGCTCTCTGTGCGCGGAGATGATCGTCATCTCATAATCAATTCCAAGCTTATCTAAAATATCTGCAGCTTTTGCCATAACCGGCATATCTGAATCGCTGCCCATTACAATACCAACTTTTGCCATAATCGTGCTCCTTCCAGATTCCTACAGTATCAAATCTCCACTGTTATCTATGTGTATTGTAACTGTCATTCTTTTAGAAGTCCAATTAATATTTATTATTTTATTTATATATACTTTAAGTAAATTAACTTAAATTCATTATGACTATTAGAAAGACTCTCCAGACCTTAGTCAATTCAAAGTATGTCAATCGTTGGGTCATATTATTAGCAGATGTTCTCATTTCGGTATTTTGTTCGTTACTTTCATGTTTGTTTGTATCTTACATTGCCCGTCTGTCTGTTGTCCCTGGGGAGTTTATACAAGTACTTTTATTATCAACATTTTCTACGTTATTGTCATATTTGATATGGAGAACATATCGGAGTATAATACGTCATACGACTTTAAAAGAACTTTGGCGACTTGGAGTAGCCGTTTTTTGTAAAGTAGTTGTTTTATTTTTGTTGATATTGACCTTAAATGATGATGTATTGACTATACGTCAGCTTATTTTGACTGTTACAGTCGATTTCTCATTAAGTATTATAGCACTCATTGCATTTCGGGTTATATTGCTCTTTTTATATGATGCTGTCATTATTAATTTTTATCCTAAACAGACTCCTATATTGATATATGGCATTGGGCAGGATGCGGTTGCCGTAGCCACTATGTTGCCTGATAAAAAATATAGGGTAATGGGTTTTCTCACCATTGGTAAGCAGTATGAATCATATCGTATCTTAGGACATCCGGTATTACAAATAGAAGATTATATCGGATTTGAGAACTTGCGAAAGCGATATGGCATGCAAGCAATTCTTTTTCCAGACCAGAAGTCTGTTCGGGAAGAGCAAGACCGTATTATTCGTTATTGTGGGAAAGATAAAGTAAAAATTTTAATAGCCCAACCCATTGAGGAAGCAGCTGGAAATACGATAAAACCGCAGAAAATACAGGAAGTTCGTATTGAAGATTTGCTTATGCGTGATGAGATAGAAATAAGTATGTCGGAAGTTATAGCCAATTTTCAAGGAAAAGTAATTATGGTGACTGGTGCAGCTGGATCTATTGGTAGTGAACTTTGTCGCCAGTTAGCTACTTTTCATGTAAAACAACTTGTGCTTTTTGATTCGGCAGAGACTCCTATGCATAATCTTCGATTAGAGCTTGAAGAGCGTTTTCCCGATCTTTATTTTGTACCGGTTATTGGAGATGTGAGACAAGAAGCACGTGTCGATTTTGCCATGCGGAAGTTTCATCCGCAGATAATATTTCATGCTGCAGCTTATAAACATGTACCTTTAATGGAAGAAAATCCGTGTGAGGCTGTTTTGGTGAATGTAAAAGGTACAGCATGTGTCGCTAATTATGCAGTAAGTTATGGTGTAGAGAAGTTTATCATGGTGTCTACTGATAAAGCCGTCAATCCGACAAATGTGATGGGTGCATCCAAACGTTTAGCTGAAATTTATGTACAAAGTTTGAGCATAGCTATTGGACGGGGACAGAAAGAAGGGAAGACTCGGTTTATCACAACTCGGTTTGGAAATGTATTGGGTAGTAACGGTTCCGTTATACCTCGTTTTCGGGCGCAGATAGAAAAAGGCGGTCCGGTGACTGTGACCCATCCCGATATTATTCGTTATTTTATGACTATACCTGAAGCCTGTCGTTTAGTAATGGAGGCGGCTACTATGGGGAGAGGTGATGAAATTTTTATTTTTGAGATGGGAGAACCGGTAAAAATTGCAAATTTAGCACGTCGAATGATAGAACTGGCTGGATTTGAACCAGATAAGGATATTAAGATAGAATATACAGGGTTGCGCCCTGGGGAGAAGCTATATGAAGAGCTATTAAGCAATGAAGAAAATACAAAACCAACGACGCATAAAAAAATACGTATTGCCGATGTCCGTCAATATGATTATGAAGAAGTAGCTCGGGCTATTGAAAAATTGTCACAGTTGTCTTTGGAAGTACGCATTCCAGATACTGTACGTCTGATGAAAAAAATTGTTCCGGAATTTAAGTCGAACAACTCTATTTATGAGCAATATGATAGAGAGTTGAGAGAAGAGGTTCAAGTCGAGGAGGGAAAGGCCGTAGGACCAATTAATGCATAGAAATAATAGAAGAAGTTTTAACTTCATTTATGGAAATAAGTACAAAACAGTGGTATGCCGTGAAAACCATGTCTCGGGCTGAAAAGAAAATTAAAGAGCGGCTTGATGACTTGGGGGTAGAAAATTATTTGCCATTATGCACGCAAATAAAAAAGTGGAGCGACCGTAAAAAGAAAGTACAAAGTCCCCTTGTCCCGGGATATCTTTTTGTATATATTTTTGAAGAAGAATATTTTACTGTCTTGAAAGTTCCGGGGGTAGTATCCTTTCTCAAGGAAGATCGTAAGATGGTTCCTATTCCGGCGGTACAAATAGATAATTTACGTTATGTAGTAGAAAAATCAACCCGAGAAATCGAGTTTTCATTCGAGAATATTCGAGTGGGCGATAAAGTCCGTATTATTTTAGGAGATCTCGAAGGTTTCGAAGGAGAATTAGTTGATTTTCGGGGTAAGACTCGGGTTGCTATACGTCTTCATCATTTCGGCTGTGCTCTTACTACTGTAGAAATGGATGAGGTGATGAGGTGCTGATTCGTATTGATTTTTATAGGTTGATTTATGAAAGGAATAGTATTGGCTGGAGGGTCCGGCACTAGGCTTTATCCTATAACTAAAGGGGTTAGTAAACAATTACTTCCGATTTACGACAAGCCGATGATTTATTATCCTATATCAGTTTTGATGTTGGCCGGTATACGGGATATTTTGATCATATCTACTCCACAGGATTTGTCGGGCTTTGAGCGGTTACTCGGTGACGGTTCTAATTTCGGTGTTCGGTTCGAATATGCAGAACAGCCTACTCCTGATGGGTTAGCCCAAGCTTTTATTATAGGGGAAAATTTTATAGGGAAAGATTCTGTATGTTTGGTATTAGGAGATAATATATTCTATGGGCAGGGGTTTAGCCGGATGCTTATAGATGCGGTACGTACCGTTGAGGAGGAGCATAAAGCTACGGTATTCGGTTATTGGGTCAATGATCCCGAACGTTATGGCGTAGCCGATTTTGATAAGGAGGGGAATGTCTTGAGTATCGAGGAGAAGCCTCGATTCCCGAAATCGAATTATGCTGTAGTAGGACTCTATTTTTATCCGAACGAAGTGGTAAAGGTTGCAAAGAATATAAAGCCGTCAGCTCGAGGAGAATTGGAGATCACGACGGTGAATCAGCACTTTTTAAATAATGGATCTCTTAAGGTAAAACTTTTAGGCCGGGGATTTGCTTGGCTCGATACCGGAACTCACGACTCATTGAGCGAGGCTTCTATATTCGTAGAAGTAATTGAGAAGCGACTGAAGGTCGCTTGTCTTGAGGGTATTGCTTATAGGAAAGGGTGGATTACAGAAGAACGCATGAGAGAAATGGCAGAACCTATGTCGAAAAATCAGTATGGACAGTATCTGTTGAAAGTAATCGATGAATTGAAGAGGGGATAAGATTTCGCTGTCGGAAATTCCGAATATCATTTTAATGAAATAAAAAAGAGTTCATCTTTATAGCATTTATAAAAAAGTGAATTTTCGCTTGATAATTCTTCTTTTGAAAAGGAAGTGATGTCTTTATAAGTCTTAATAACGTTCGTATTTAGATAAAAAATCATTCTGAAATCTATTTGTTTTTACACTTAGGTTTAAGGATCTGTACATGCAAAAAGATCTTTAAAAACGGGTGTGTAGATAAGATATCGGAAAAGTATCAATTTATAAAATTATAAGTTTCACTATGAAAATATTGGTAACGGGCGGAGCCGGTTTTATAGGTTCTAATTTGTGTGAAAAGTTGTTGCAAGATGGTCATGAAGTTGTCTGTTTGGATAATTTTTCCACGGGAAAACCGGAAAATATTCAACTCTTTTTTTCTAATTCAAAATTTAAATTAATAGTAGGCGATATTCGTAATATATCAGATTGTAACAATGCAGTGGATGGTGTCGATTATGTGTTTCATGAAGCGGCTTTAGGCTCTGTTCCCCGATCTATAAAAGACCCTATAACGACGAATAGTGTAAATATCGATGGTTTTTTAAATATGCTGGTTGCTTCTCGGGATGTGGGAGTTAAACGGTTTATATATGCCGCTAGCTCATCGACTTATGGGGATTCAGCATCATTGCCTAAAGTAGAAGATATCATAGGAAAGCCATTGTCTCCGTATGCAATTACTAAATATGTGAATGAACTTTATGCGGATATATTTTCCCGGACGTATGGTATGGAGTGTATCGGTTTGCGTTATTTCAATGTGTTCGGAAGGAAGCAAAATCCTGATGGAGCTTATGCCGCAGTAATACCCCTTTTTGTGAAAAAACTGATAAATCATGAGTCTCCGGTGATTAATGGGGACGGAGAATATTCTCGCGATTTTACATATATAGATAATGTTATACAGATGAATCTGTTGGCTATGTCTGTAGAGAATGAGGAGGCTGTGAATACGGTTTATAATACGGCATATGGAGAGAGAACTACACTGAACCAGTTGGTATCGTATTTGAAGGAATATTTGACTTTATATGACAGTGAGATAGCTAAGGTAGATATTGTTCATGGACCCAATCGTTTGGGAGATATACCTCATTCGTTAGCCAGTATAGAGAAAGCTAAGAGCTTGTTAGGGTATCGGCCGCTTTATAGTATGAAAGACGGATTGAAAGAGGCTGTAAAATGGTATTGGGAAAATTTGTAATGAATACTAAGTATAGCGATATGGAAAATATAAAAATTGCCGTAATCGGGTTGGGATATGTAGGATTACCCTTAGCTCGTTTATTTTCGACTAAATATGAGACTGTCGGTTTCGATATGAATAAAGCTCGGGTCGCATCTTTGATGGAGGGCCGGGATTCGACTCTTGAGGTATCAGATGAGTTATTGCAATCTGCTATACGATCGGGATTCGTTTGTACTGCAGATATTGAGAAAATTCGGGATTGTAATTTTTATGTAGTGGCAGTACCTACACCTGTAGATGAAAATAATAATCCGGATTTATCGCCTCTTTACAGTGCGAGCGAGACTGTCGGAAAAGTCATTTCGAAAGGCGATATTGTAGTATATGAGTCTACGGTGTATCCTGGGGTTACAGAAGATGAATGTATCCCTGTTGTTGAAAAAGTTTCTGGATTAAAATATAATGTCGATTTTTACGCCGGATATTCTCCGGAACGCATTAATCCGGGAGATAAACTTCATACTGTCGATAAGATCAAAAAAGTGACGTCAGGTTCGACAAATGCTGTCGGAAAGATTGTAAATGATGTATATGCCTCTGTAATCCTTGCCGGGACGCATTTAGCACCTTCTATAAAAGTTGCAGAAGCGGCAAAGGTAATCGAGAATTCGCAGAGGGATATCAATATTGCTTTTGTTAATGAATTATCGAAGATATTTAATAAAATGGGTATCGATACTCAAGATGTTTTGGAGGCTGCATCGACAAAATGGAATTTCCTTCCTTTTAAACCAGGATTGGTTGGAGGACATTGTATCGGAGTAGATCCCTATTATTTGGCTCAATGTGCCCAGCGTTATGGGTATAATCCGGAAATAATTTTGGCTGGACGAAGAATGAATGATGGTATGGGCGATTATGTCGCAACTCAAGTCATCAAGTCGATGTTGAAAAAAGGCATTCAGGTTTTGAATTCTAAGATTTTGATTCTTGGCTTTACTTTTAAGGAAAATTGTCCAGATGTACGAAATACGAAAGTTATAGATATTTATCACTCATTAGAAGAGTATAATGTAAATATTACGGTATTCGATCCTTGGGCAGAACCTTCGATTGTGGAACGGGAATATGGAATTAGTGTGACAAATGAGTTGCCTAATGAAAATTTCGATAGTATTGTTTTGGCTGTGGCTCACGACAAGTTTAAAGATATCGATATCTGTTCTTGGGCTAAAGACAAGAGTGTAATATTTGATGTGAAATCCATTTTGCCGAAAGAGCTTGTCGATGGGAGACTATAATATCTCGAAACCGATAAAAAGGTTAGATCAGTTCGACTATTTGAAAGGGTTAGGTATCATATTGGTTTTATGGGGGCATACTTTATGTCCTCCGGCTATAAAAACCTTTATATACAGTTTTCATATGCCTTTGTTCTTTTTTGTATCGGGATGTTTTTTTAAGCCTGTACCTATTAGAGAATTTGTAGAAAAGAAGACTAAACAATTGATGATTCCGTGGGCATTTTTTTCATTTATACTATTTGCTTTATTGATTGTTCTTTACTTTTATACTACACGAGATTTCCGCGGTTCCTTAAGAATTGCATTAGGTAGTCTTTGGTCTGGAATTAAAGGAGACGAATCGTCATATGTTTGTTTTCGTACGATATGGTTTTTGGTAGCCTTGTTCGAAGTGTATATCGTTTATTATTTGCTTTTTACGAGAATTAAAAATCTGATAATATTAAGTGGGGTTTCCATTTTGTTTTATATAATCGGTTGGACATTGTATGATAAAAATATCGATCTTCCATATTTTCTCGATACGGTACTTTCGGTACTTATTTATTTCCATTTGGGGTATTTGTTTAAAAATTCGAAATTTTTAAATAGAGATATATCTCTATTAGCAATATTATCGATAATATTGCTATTCGTTATTTCTATACAATTATCTCCGGAAGTTGATTTGAAGTCGAATAGATTTCCGGTTTATTTGTTGCCTTTGTCTTTATCCATCGTTATCTCCTTTTATTATGTGTTTATATTCTTGATGGATAAATGCAATCTGAAATTTTTAAAGGTTCTCGGTACTGAAAGTTTGGTTTTGATGGGATTGCATCCTGCTATTTTTGAAATATCTACGATTGTACAAAGCAAATATTTCAACAACTCTTATTGGGTAGGGATATCCATTGTTATTGTTTCTATTTTATTGATTCATAATTTTTCTAAGATTCTATATAGATATACTCCTTGCTTGGTAGGTAAAGGGTAAATGTAAATTATGGAAGATCAGTCGTTAAAGGCTCGGACTATTAAGGGGGTATTATGGAGTGCTTCTGAGCGGTTTGGAAGTCAAGGTATACATTTTATCTTAGGGATAATTATAGCGAGGTTACTTCTTCCATCCGATTATGGTTTGATAGGGATGCTGTCTGTTTTTATGGCTGTTTCTCAGACTTTTATAGATAGCGGATTTTATAAAGCTCTTGTACGTAAAAAAGAGCTTTCTGATGTCGATTTTTCTACGGCTTTTTATTTTAATATCGTTATAGGAGTATTGTGCTATGGATTGTTATTTGTTTCGGCACCTTATATTTCTTCATTTTATCATGAGCCGAGATTGACTATTTTGACGCGTGTTATCGGTCTGAATTTGATATTCAATTCTTTTTGTGTCGTACAACGAGCATATTTTACCATTCGTATCGATTTTAAAACACAAACTAAAATTACGTTTATTGCATCTTTTTGTTCTGGTATAGCAGCTTTGTTCTTGGCATATAAAGGATGGGGATTTTGGGCTTTGGCCATTCAGAGTGTGCTATTGAATCTGTTGACGGCTTCTTTGTTTTGGTTGTATTCTCGATGGCGTCCTCTTTGGTGCTTTTCGAAGAAGTCATTTGTAGATATGTTTTCGTTTGGCTCTAAATTATTGGCTTCAGGATTATTGGAGACGATATATCAGAACTTATATACTATAGTGATAGGAAAGAAGTTTTCTGCTACAGATTTAGGATATTATACCAGAGCGTATGGTTTTGCGATTTTACCTTCGGAAAATATATCTACGGTATTGAGCCGGGTATTTTATCCTGTATTAAGTAAAATGCAAGATGATGATGAGCGGTTGTATTATAATTATCGTCGACTTTTGAGGTTATCGGTCTATATAGTGTTTCCTATCATGATTGCTATGGCTGCGTTGAGTACTCCGATGATTTCTTTTTTGTTAACGGATAAATGGCTTGAAGTGGCACCGTTATTAAAACTGCTCTCTTTTGCTATGATGCTGTATCCGGTTTCGTTGATTAACTTAAATATTATTATGGTTAAGGGTCGTTCAGACCTTACGCTGCGTTTAGAAGTCGTGAAGAAGATATTGGGTATCGGGGTTCTATGCATCACTGTTCAATATAGTGTTTTTGTAATGTGTTGCGGTCTGGTATTTACGTGGTATATAGGGTTATTTGTCAATACGTATTATACAAAAAAGTTGATAGGTTTAAGTATCTGGTCTCAACTGAAAGATATTTATCCGATTTTTTTATTGTCGATTTTTTCCGGAGTAGTCGTTTATCTTCTCCTCCCTTGTTTCTCTGTAGTTTGGGCTCAGCTTTTACTGGGGTGTATCATATACTTTTTTATATATGCAACGGGGTCATATATGTTGGGGCTTCCTGAATTGAAAGAGATTTTAAATATAATAAAAAAGTGATTTCCTAAATTTATATTTTTATGTCAGATAAGCAAATAACAGTAACATCACCGTTGTTACCTCCGTTGGATGAATTTTTCTCTTATTTAGAAGATATTTGGGATAAAAAATGGTTGACGAATAATGGCTACTACCATCAGGAGTTGGAAAGAGCACTTTGTGTGTATCTTAAGGTTCCATATATAAGTTTATTTACAAATGGGACATTGCCTTTGATTTGTGCTTTGCAGGCACTGAGAATATCAGGGGAAGTTATTACGACACCCTACAGTTTTGTCGCTACTACTCATTCTTTATGGTGGAATGGGATAAAGCCTGTTTTTGTCGATATCGACCCACAGACCTGTAATATCGATCCTGATAAAATAGAGGCGGCTATTACTCCTAAGACGACGGCTATTATGCCGGTTCATGTGTATGGAAAGCCATGTAATACCGAGAAGATACAAGAAATTGCCGATAAATATGGCTTGAAAGTTATTTATGATGCGGCTCATGCATTTGGGGTGGAAGTAGGTGATAAATCTATTATTGACGCAGGAGATATGTCGACGCTTAGTTTCCATGCTACTAAAGTTTATAATACGATAGAAGGGGGAGCTTTGGTTTGTCATGATGAAAAGACTAAGCAGCGTATAGATTATTTAAAGAATTTCGGTTTTGCGGATGAAACTACGGTTGTTGCTCCCGGCATAAATGGAAAGATGGATGAAATTCGAGCTGCTTATGGAATTTTAAATTTGGAGTATGTAGATAGAGCTATAGAAGCTCGTCATCAAATTGCTATAAGATATAGGCGAGAATTGCGTAATGTCTCGGGAATTTCATTCATGGAAGATATGCCTGGTGTGAAACATAATTATTCATACTTTCCGATTTTCGTCAATGCTGAACAGTACGGAATGACTCGTGATGAACTTTATTTTAAAATGCGTGAAGCTAATGTGTTTGGACGTCGCTATTTCTATCCTCTTATCAGCGAATTTTCTACTTATCGCGGTCTCTCATCTGCCAATCCTGAGAATCTACCCAATGCCTACCGCATGGCCAATAGTGTCATCTGTTTGCCTATGCATCATGCACTGAACAAAGATGAGGTTGGACGCGTAATTGAACAAGTGAGGAAATGAAATCTATATTATTACTTGGGGGTTCTCGTCAACAGGTGCCAGCCATTGAGACAGCAAAACGACTCGGTTATCGGACAGTTTTGATTGACTATCTTTCCGAAAATCCCGGACAGTTTGTTGCCGATAAATGGTATCAAGAGAGCACTACCGATGTTGAGTCTGTTTATCGTATTGCCAAAGATGAACAAGTGTCTGGTATTTTGGCGTATGCTTCTGACCCTGCGGCGTTTCCGGCTGCATTGGTTTGTGAGCGTCTCGGCTTGCCGACCAATCCTGTAAAGGCTGTTGAGATATTAGGTGTTAAGCATAAATTTCGAGAGTTTCTTAAGGAAAATAGTTTTGCATGCCCTGCCACATTTACTTTTTCTCCTGCTACATCCTTGGTGGAGGTGCAACAAGGAATTGAAAATATGCGCTTTCCCATAGTTGTAAAACCTACTGATTCATCTGGCTCAAAGGGCGTATCATTTTTAAACGACTCAGGATCTTTGGCTACTGCAATCACATATGCTGACTGTTATTCACGCAATAAGATTCTTATAGCCGAAGAATTTATAGAGCGTATCTATCCCTATGTGATAGGTGGCGATATTTTTGTGGAAAGTGGTAAAATAGTTTTATTCGGTGATATGGAATGCCTGCGTGGTGACCATGGAAAAAGTCTCATTCCTATTGGGGAAAAGAGACCTAATGGGCTTTCTGATAGGCAGAAGAAACGATTATACTCAGAACTCCAACGGCTTGTGGATGCGTTGAATGTTCGTTTTGGAGAATTCAACATAGAGGTTCTAGTTGGTAGAGACGACAGTATCCATTTCCTTGAAGTTGGTCCACGTGCAGGTGGAAATATGATCCCTATTCAACTCTCAGATGCCTTTGGTGTTGATCTTATCGAAGCAAATATAAAAATATGTATGGGTGAGTCGGTTGAGTTAAATCCCGTGTCAGCTAAGGGAGCTTTCATGACCTACGTGTTGCATAGTAACGTGGATGGCATTTTCAGTGGGATAAGTATTGCTCCGGAACTAAAGTCTGCAGTTTATCGACAGGTAATATATAAGCGGCAAGGTGATCGAGTCGAAGCATTCGATGGTGCCGGTAAAGCTGTCGGTATCGTCTTTCTGCATTTTTCTGATAAATCGGCGATGGATCTGGCCGAAATCGATATTGAATCGAAAATCCTTGTCGACGTATTGTAACTGATTAATATTATGGAAGAAATTGGCGGTTATTTCCATTTGGAGCTAAACAGGATTTGTAATTTTTCTCATTATGGTGGGATATTGCTCAATTCGGGAAGATGTAGTTTCGAATATATTCTGATGCAATTATCGGTAAAGAAAATCTTTCTTCCGTTTTATACCTGTGAGGTGGTGTTAGAGCCTATATTGAGAAGGGGAATAAAATATGAGTTCTATGGTATAGACTCTAACTTGGAGATTCAAGATTGTTTGAAATTGGGAGATGGAGATTATGTATTATATACCAATTATTTCGGGATAAAAGATTATTATGTAAAACAATTGGCAAATGTGTATAAGTCTTGTTTGATAATCGATAATTCTCAGGCTTTATTTGCGGAACGATGGATGGATATTCCGACTTTTTATAGTCCGAGAAAATTTGTCGGGTTACCGGACGGCGGAGTTGCCTATTGTGAAAAGAGAGAGGAAGTGGAACTTGATTTCGACAAGTCGTACGATAGGTGCGAGCATTTACTTTCTCGGTATGACCGTCTTGCTTCTGATGGTTATTCGATATTTAGAATGAATAGTACGAAGCTGAAAGATCAGAAGATGGCCTATATGTCAAATTTGACAAAAGCTCTTATCGGGAACATCGATTTTACTACGGTTAAGAACATCAGAAATTCTAATTTTTTATATCTGCATGATCGGTTATCGGCTTCGAATAAGTTTGATATTGGCGATATAAATAGTTTTTCTTGTCCTATGGTGTATCCGTATTGGTCTGATGATCGTACGTTGAGGGATAGGCTTATTAAAAATAAGATATATGTTCCTACCTATTGGCCGAATGTTATGCAGTGGTGTACGGAAGATCAATTAGAATATTATTTGGCTAAAGATATTATTCCTTTGCCTATTGATCAAAGGTATAATAATAAAGATTTAGACAATATTATTTCAATAATACGTTTGAGATGAGTTATGCTCCGATAATGATACCGACATTGTGCCGGTATGAACATTTGGTGAAATGCGTAGAGTCTTTAGCTGCTAATTCTTTGGCGAGTGAGACTGAGCTTTATATTGGATTGGATTATCCGACGAAAGAGTCTCATTGGGAGGGATATAGAAAAATAGAGCAGTATCTTGTCTCAATTGAAGGTTTTAAGAAAGTACATATCGTAAAACGAGAATATAATTATGGTGCCGAAAGAAACTCTCATGAGTTAAAAAAACTTATATTTGAGAAGTACGATAGGGTTATTTTTACGGAGGATGATAATATCTTTTCTCCGAATTTTTTAGAATATATCAATCAAGCTTTAGATAAATATAACGATGATACAGGTATTTTAGCGGTATGTGGTTATCTGCATCTTGCCGATTATCCGGAGATGCGTAATTGTACGTGTATTAGATTACCGGCGTATGATGCTTGGGGATATGCTATTTGGAGAGACCGTTATGAAGATTATGAGACGGATTTTTCGTATGAAACGGTGATACATACGTTAACGAGTTTCAAACAGACGATTAAAATTGCCCGGAAGCGTATTTTTACCATTTTCGCTTTATTATTGATTGTGAATGAGAAAGATGTATTCGGCGATACGATGTATGCTCGTAAGTTATTGTTGGAGAATAAAAAATGTATCTTTCCTACGATATCTAAAGTCCGTAATTATGGTCGCGACGGAAGTGGAACTCATGCTTCGGTAGAAGATCAGAATGCGTATGAGAATCAGCGTATCGATGTATGTACAGATTTTGCTTTAGTTGAAAATAAGGATATCAAAATACAAAGGAAGGCGGAGCGGGCATTAAAATCATATTATAGGCAGCCTTTGAAAAGAATATATTGGATTGTGACGAGATATTTATTGTTTCGAATTCGGTATGTATTGAATAAACGGAGATATGAAATAAAATAAAAAATTGATGGCATTACCTTTAGTAAGTATAGTCATTACGACTTATAGACGTCCTGAATTGCTGGCGCGATCGATTAATAGTATATTGAATCAGACATATTCGAATGTAGAAGTTATAGTGGTAGATGATAATGATCCGGTTTCTGATTATCGGAAGAAAACGGAAATGGTAATGGAAGATTTTGCTTCGAACGGGAGGGTAACGTATGTACGACAACCTCGCAATTTGAGGCAGTCTGCGGCACTGAATAAAGGCATAAAAACTTCGAAAGGAGAATTTGTCGGTTTTTTAGATGACGATGATGAGTTTTTGCCTGATAAAATAGAGCGACAAATAGAATTGTTATCCGAATATAAAGAAGACCGTAATGTCGGTGGTGTTTATTGTAATGTATTGAAAAGAGGTAAAGGACAAGAGATTGCTACGTCTTTCAGGAAAAAGAATGATGAAGGGAATCTTCTGTATCCGATGTTGATGGGACAGGTTTCGTATTTTGGTTCTTCGGTGTTATTGAAAAGAGAAGTTTTCGATGTTGTTTCGGGTTTTAATGAGACGATGAGACGTCATGTCGATTTGGAATTTTTTAGTCGCTTCTTTAATTATTATACTTTGCTTTTAGTAGAGAAACCCTTGGTGAGAATACATATTGAAGGAGCGAGAAATAATCCTAAAGCAGAGACGTATTTACAGGTAAAAAATGATTTTTTTTCTGCGATAGATCCGTATTTGGGTATTCTTACCAAGCAAGAATATAATAGGATATATAGATATAATTATTTCGATGTATCGATTAGCTTTTTTGCGAATAAAGAATTTTTTAAAGGCTGTAAAATTTTGAGAAAGGCGCTGCATTACGGGTGGTTATCGGGAAAAGAATTCTGGTTGTTGAGTAAGATAATTATAAAAAATAGTTTATTGCGCAGATGATGTTATGGATGGAATAAGTGTCGTAATACCGACTTTGAATAGGGAAAGTTTTTTGACGAATACTATCGAATATTTGGCAAGACAAGTATTCGATAAGCCCTATGAAATAATTATTGTAGATCAATCTCCGAAACCGAATCAGAAGTTTGAAGATTTGGGAAATGAGGTACATTATCACCATGTGACAATGTTCAAAGGTTTACCTGAAGCCAGAAATTACGGCGCACAATGTGCCCGGTACGATTATATTTTATATTTGGATGATGATATAGAATGTAATGAGAATCTTTTAGCCGAACACTATAAGTATATATCTCAGCAACATATCGGAATCGTTGCTGGCGGAATTACAGAAAAATATAAGGAAAATCCGAAATCTCGTAATACGGGGGTGTTCCATTTTTTTTCGGCTACCCCAGAACGTGGATTTCATTTGATGAAGAATGGGTATGTCGATCATGCTGGAGGTGGAAATTATTCGATAAAGAAGGATGTTTTTTATAAGGTTGGGGGTGTTGACGAATATTTGAATGTCGGAGCTGCATTATATGAAGAGACAGATATTTGTCTGAGAGTGAAAAAATCAGGGTATAAGGTGTTTTTTAATTATAATGCCCATATTTGGCATTTAGCGGCTCCGACAGGGGGATGCCGGGTCTTGGATATTGAAAAGTATATTTATGCCTTGGTTCATAATCGGTCTATTATCATCCATAGATATTTGAATCGATATCAAAGACTGACTGCTTATTTTGTTCTTGTCAAATTGGTTTTGTCCTATATGCTGGCATATAAAAATAGTTCTCTGTTTAAAGTGTTTAGAAAAGCATATACCGAGGGCCGACAAAAAGCCTCAATGTCTCCCAAAGTTACAAATTATTGACAATGGAAGTCTCCGAGTATAAATGGATAAGGGTGAGAAAACGGGGCGGAAATTTATATATAAATGAAGCGAGTGATTATATTGACATATGATTATCCTCCAAACAATGGAGGAATAGCACGGCTTTGCTTCGAGATAAAGAAGCAGTGCAAGTTAAACGGTTTGTCTGTAAGGGTCGTTACTTTGGCTTCTTCCGGCACAGATATGGAAAATGATGAGGATGTTATTCGTATTGTCGGGAAAAGAGGACTGTTAGAGTGGCGTATATTGAATTACTTGAAAAAAAATACAGAGAGAGATGATATAATATTGACCGGTACTTTTCATCCGGATGGTTTGCTCGGATGGCTATCAGGTCGTAAAGTTTATATGTTAGCTCACGGTGCCGAACTGTTACCTGGTAAATCTTTTTTTCAGAAATATGTTTGGAAATATTATCGGAAATATTTGTTGAAATCAGCTTCTGGTGTTATTGCGAATAGTCATTATACGGAAAGACTGGTTCGCTTATGCTCTCCTCTGTCGAAGGTTTATACAATACCGTTGGCTGTTGATTACGATTATTTTAGGCCTACTTCTTCGAAGATGAGAGATGGCGTTTTACATTTATGCTCGTTGTCTCGATTGGAAAAGTTTAAAGGTCATGATTTTTTGATTCGTGTGATATCTTCTTTGCCTTCGAAATATAAAGAGAAAATATCTTTAACTATCGGAGGAAATGGACCTTATAAAGAATCATTGGTGGCTTTGACCCGGGAATTGCGTCTTGAGGATACCATTGGATTTGAAGGGTTTATCGATGACGGTAAATTGTGTGATTTCTATTCTTCGGCAGATATTTTTGTTTTGTGCACGAGGGAGGAACTGGGATTAAAGAATGTCGAGGGTTTCGGGTTGGTTTTTGTCGAGGCTCAGGCTTGTGGAACGGCTGTTATTGGAACTCGTGTCGGGGGAATACCGGATGCTGTGAAAGATGGATATGGGGGCTGGTTGATAACTCAGGATTCTCAAAAAGAGTTATCTGAATTGTTGATGTTCCTGATTGACCATCCGGAGATTGTTGCTGAAGAAGGACTGAAAGCCAGACAAAGAGCCATTCAGGAATATTCGTGGCAAAATTATTATAAAGCGTTGTCGGGAATAATTTGTAGATAGAATAAATGGTATGGTACTTGATGCGAGGGTACAATATATATTTCTATACAATTTTCTGTTACTGCTGACTTTAGGAGTATTCTTGTCTTATATCGGGCGTACCGGAAGATATGTGCCCCGTTCTTATGAAAGTAAAAGGTATACGGTTTTTCTTTTGCTTTTCATGATCGTTATTATCGGTTGGAGAGATTGGATCGATCCATTGTTTGTTGATTCGGCGGGGTACGGTTTACGATTCAGCAGGATTCATTCTTTAAGTGATGATGTTTGGGGGGGAAAGAGTAAATTGTTCAATGGGCTGTATGTATATTGGGCGTATTTTAATTTGTCTCCGGAACTGTTTTTTATCTTTTCTGCGATGGTATATTGTTTACCGATGTATTATTTGTCCTGTAAAATAGGTAAAAATTATTCATTTATTGTATTACTGTTTTTTGCAACTAATTTTATCTGGTATAGTTTTGGTGTCAATGGTATTCGCAATGGTTGGGCATTTGCCATGATATTGTGGGCTATATATTATTGGAACAAAAATATCCTTTTCTTTTTGTTTTTGTTCTTGGCCTATTGTATACATGGATCATCTATTCTTACGATTGGGGCAATTTTAGTATCTAAGTTTTTTCCGAAACCGAAATTTATTTTATTATTTTGGTTTTTATCTTTTATATTTTCTCTTCTTGTCGGACGTTATGTCGAAGATATATTTTTGAGATATGATTTTATTTCATCGGAAGGCCAAGGTTATTTGGCGGAAGAACTTACGACAATAGACCCCTCTGTATTTTCATATACCGGTTTTAGATGGGATTTTTTAATATACAGTTCGATACCGGTTTTTTGGGGATATTATGCAATTGTAAAAAATAAGGCGACAGATTTATATTATAATTTTATTTACGGAACTTATGTATTGGCTAATGCGATTTGGGTATTGGTTATAAGAAGTAATTATTCGAATAGAATTGCATCTTTATCTTGGTTTTTGATTCCTTTGGTTTTTGCGTATCCATTAGTACGAATGAATACTTTTAAGAATCGTAATCGTGTACTTGCCATAGTTATTTTATTGTATTATCTGTTTGCATATTTTATGTGGATTAGAAGTTAAAATATTGTTATTCTATGGTTTCTGTTATTATGCCGGTTTATAATGGCATGCCTTACATCCGATATTCGATACAATCATTATTGATACAGACTTATTCCGATTGGGAATGTATAATCATTAATGACGGATCGACAGATAATACTCAGGATTTCCTCGACAGACTGACGGATACACGTTTCGTTATTTATCATTTCGATAAGAATAGAGGCCGTTCGAGTGCCCGACAAAAAGGGTTGGAATTGGCCCGGGGAAAGTATATTGCCATGCTTGATGCCGACGATATTTATCATTTCGAGAAGTTGTCGAGACAGGTTGAAATGATGGAGAACAATCCTGAAATTTCATTATTGAGTGGTGGGTTGTTTTCGTTCAGCTATGAAAAAAATTGTACGATGGTAAGAGGAAAAGGTGATTCGGTGATAAAGAAAATGCCATTGTCAGGAAGATGTCCGGTAACTCATGCAAATTCGATTTTTAGGGCTGAGGATGTCGAACCTGGGACACACTATGATTGTTCGCTGGAAAGAGGGGAAGATTTAGATTTTCTTTCGAAGGCTTTTGCTGGGAAAAATTATATGATAACAGATGATATTTTGTATTATTATTCAGAGTTCGATTCTTTTTCCTTATCTCGATTGCCTCGGATTTATAGACGTGAGGTTTTGATTGCTTGCAAAAATAAAAAGTACAAATCGTTTTTTAAGGGTGGAGTCCGTTATCTGGCCAGTATTTTTATTTTTCCTTTGTTGGGTGCAGAAAGGGTATTGAAGCTGAGAGGAAAAGCCCCGTCATCGGAGGAGTCGGCCGCTTTTGTAGATACATTAAATAAAATAAAACAGGAATTATAATGTCGAATGTTTTAGAAGTTATAAATCTGTTTTTATCAGCAGAAAATTTTATCGGTCCTCAATTTCGTTATTTAAATGAAAAAGGTGCGAATATGCATTTGATATGCAGTCCGGCAGAGCGATTAGATGCGTTTGCTAAGGAGCAAGGGATTGCATATAAGAGCGTTGTTTTAGAAAGACAACTGTCTCCTTTCAAGGATTTAAAGGCTTTGATTGCTATATGTAAATATATCCGTAAGAATAAGATCGATGTTATAGTCGGGCATCAAGTAAAAGGCCGGTTGTTGTCTGTATTAGCTGGTAAGATAATGGGGGTTCCTAAAATAGTAATATTTGCACATGGAGCATTGTTTGAAACATCGAGGGGGCTCAAGAGGAAACTTTTACTTTGGGAAAGCAAGTTCGAATCTTTTTGTGCCGATTATGTTGTTTGTGTTAGTCGGTCCGTATCACAAGTACGATTGAGAGAAAAAATAGATGTTATAGACAAACAGGTGATTTTAGGGAAAGGTACCTGCGGTGGGATAGATACTCAGAACAAATTTAATCCGGAGAGGATTTCCGATGACGATAAAAAGAGGCTTAAACGGCAATTGCAGATTTCGGATTCGGATATTGTCATTGGATTTTGCGGTCGATTGGTGAAAGATAAGGGCGTTATAGAACTCGTGGAAGGATTTAAACTATTGAAAGAGAAATATCCGCATCTTTCTTTTAAATTGTTGGTAGTGGGTCCATTGGAAAAGAGAGATTCGATACCTTTAGAGTTGGTCGAATATATGAGAGCTTCTCAAGATATCGTTTTTACCGGCTTTGTAGATGGAAATATGGAGTTATACTATTCTATAATGTCTTTGCTGATACTTCCATCTTATAGAGAAGGATTTCCTACTGCAGTATTGGAAGCGTCGGCAATGGAAAAGCCGATATTGACCTCGCGAAAGACCGGTTGTATCGATTCGATTATAGATGGGAAGACTGGTTTTTATATCGACATTTCTCCGTCAGGTATATGTTGTGGCGTTGAGAGACTGTTGGATGCAGACTTAAGGAGAGAGATGGGGATGAATGCCCGAGAATGGGTTGTCGAGAATTTCGATCATAAAAAAGTCTGGCCATATATCGAGAAATTATTAATAGGAGAGAAAAATGGGAAAACAATTGAGTAGAACATATTTATTTCTTCGGAAATTGGGGCTGAATTATTCGGAGGAGGAATACGGACAGATCTCTTTGACGGATGTTTTTAGTAGAGGTTTTAAGAATATGAAAAACGCTTTTCTGTTGAAGTATCTGATGAATTCGGCATTATTGGAACCTATAAGTCCGAGAAAACTTCGGCCTAAAGTGTTGAGATGGGTAGGATGCCGAGTCGGGAAAGACGTTTTTATCGGAGCGCATGTGATAATAGATGCCGGCCATGCCGATTTAATAGTTCTGGAAGATCATGTGCATATTGCCGGACAGTGTACATTACTTTGTCACCAGAGAGATTTGTCTCATTACTATGTCGGTGACGATTATGCGAAGCTCGGATATCGATTGGGAGAGATCCATTTGAAAAAAGGTTGTCTGATCGGTATGGGATCGATGGTCATGCCGGGAGTTACGGTTGGAGAAGGTGCCATCGTCGGAGCCGGGTCATTGGTAACGAAAGATATCCCGGCATGGACGATTGCGACGGGAAGACCAGCAAAAGTGGTTAAGCAAATTCAACGGAGAGGAGAAAACTGATGGAACAGTCTTATATTTTAACTTTCGATATCGAAGAGTGGTATATTTTGCAGTTTCATGGGCAAGGTTCTGTAGATGAATATGCCGGACGATACGACGTGCTTTTGGACCGTGTATTGGGTGATTTGGGAAAAAGAGGTATTAAAGCGACTTTCTTTTGTTTGGGAAAGTTGGCCAAGCAATTCCCTTCTGTAGTACGGAGAATTGCAGAAGCGGGGCATGAGATTGCTTGTCATTCGAATGAACACCGATGGTTGACAGACCTTTCTGAAAAGGAATTCTATGAGGATACGTATGAGGCTTTAGCTTCGATTGAGGATATTACGGGTGAAAAGGTAAAAGGATATAGAGCTCCGGCTTTTTCGATCGGAAGTAGGAATAAATGGGCATTGAATATTTTATCTGAAATGGGAATAGAATATGACTGTTCTATTTTTCCTGCGAGCAGAGATTTTGGGGGATTTCCTGAATTCTCGGAAGATAAGCCAGTTATTGTAAGTTATCGAGGAACGGAAATGAAGGAGCTTCCTATTAATGTGACGCGTGTGTTGGGAAGAGACGTAGCATTCTCGGGTGGAGGATATTTCCGATTGTTCCCTTTTCCATTATTAAAGAAATTTATCGGCAAAAATAACTACTTGATGACCTATTTCCATATGAGAGATTTCGATAAAGGGCAAAAGAGAGTTTGGAATATGAGATACTTTAAAAATTATTATGGAATAGAGGGGGCGTATGATAAGTTCATTCGATTACTTGATGAGTATGATTTTGTTAGTGTAGCGCAGGCTATAAAAGGCATTGATTGGGAAAGTGTAAGAAAAATTGAGATATAATATTCGATTGTTTATCGATTGAAATTTTGGTCTATGTATAAGTGCTATTTTAAACGTATATTGGATTTTCTTATCGTCCTGAGTGTGTTGTCGATTATTTGGCCGGTGTTATTGGTTGTCGCTGTTTGGCTTCATTTTGCGAATAAAGGAGTGGGTGCATTTTTTTGTCAACAACGTCCGGGTAAAAATGGGAGGATATTTAAGTTGATTAAGTATAAAACTATGACAGACGAGCGTGACGAGAAGGGGAATCTGTTGCCTGATGCAGATCGTTTGACGAAAGTCGGTCGTTTTGTACGGTCTACATCTTTAGATGAGTTGCCTCAACTGATCAATGTTTTGAAAGGAGATATGGCACTGATAGGCCCTCGTCCTTTGCTTGTACAATATCTGCCCTTATATAATAAGGAGCAGGCGCGCAGACATGAAGTGCGCCCGGGAATAACGGGTTGGGCTCAAGTGAATGGACGTAATGCTATATCTTGGCAACGGAAATTCGAGTTGGATGTATGGTATGTGGACCATTGCTCTTTTCTTCTGGATTTGAAAATTGTTTTTATGACTATAAAAAAGGTATTTAAGAGAGAGGGAATTTCTTCGGATACGAGTGCGACAATGGAATTTTTTGAAGGGAATAATTGAGTATGGATATGGTGTTTAATGTTTTGATATCTTCTGTAGGAAAGAGGGTTAAATTGGTACGATTTTTTCAAGAAGAGCTAAAAAAAATTACAGCGGTTTCAAAAGTCTACACAACGGAGATGAATCCTCGGTTGTCTCCTGCGGCAGTGATTTCTGATGGATGTTTTAAGGTTCCGCGTGTAACATCAAATGAATATATAGATAATCTTTTAGAAATATGTATCTCTAATAATATTGGGATAATTATCCCGACGATAGATACGGAACTTTTGATTTTAGCGGAAAATAAAGGTCGGTTTGAAAAACAGGGAATTTATGTAATGGTTTCGGATTTCTCTTTTGTGCAGGCTTGTCGCGATAAACGGAATACCGGCATATTTTTGAGTGAGCACGGTATTCGTGTTCCAGCTTTAAGAGATAAGTATGGAGATCGGTTTCCGATGTTTGCGAAACCGTATGATGGCTCTTTGAGTAAAGACTTGTATATTATAAGAGATAAAGAAGAGTTGACTCCGGAGATCTTGAATCATCCTAAATTGATTTTTATGGAGTATATTGATAAGAATGTATATAAAGAGTTTACGGTAGATATGTACTATGGTAAAGACAATAAGGTAAAATCTATCGTGCCTCGTGAAAGGATTGAGATTCGTGCCGGTGAAATAAATAAAGGATATACTCGAAAAAATTATTTAGTTCAGTTCCTGAAAGAACGATTAGCCTATTTACCTGGGGTGATTGGTTGTATTTGTATTCAATTGTTTTATAGAGATTCAGATGATGATGTTGTCGGTATCGAGATAAATCCTCGCTTTGGAGGGGGATATCCTCTTTCGTATTATGCGGGAGCCAATTTCCCGGAATATATGATTAGAGAATATGTATTGGGAGAGACTTTGGATTATACTGATACTTGGAAAAATAATACACTAATGTTGAGGTATGATAGTGAAATAATAGTTCATGAGGAATAAAGTATTTGTATTCGATCTTGACGATACATTATATAAAGAGATCGACTTTTTACGCTCTGCTTATCGGGAGATTGCAGATTGGGTAGAAGTAGAATTTTCCCAAACGGATATTTATCCGTTTATGATAAAGGCTTATGAGTCGAAAATGGATGTATTTTCTTTAATGATTGAGAAATACGATTTACCGCTAATGACGACGGATCTGTTAAGGATGTACAGAACGCATAAACCTAATATCCGGTTGGAGTGGGGTACTTGTGAAATGTTGGACGTCCTTCGGCAAGAGTGTAATTTAGGTATCATAACAGACGGATATTCCATCCCTCAACGTAATAAATTCTGTGCTTTGCAGTTAGACCGCTTCATTAAGGAAGATGACTTGATTATATCTGAGGAATTTGGTACAGAAAAACCATCGAAAAAGAATTATTTGTTTTTTCAGCATAAATATGTAAATGCCGATTTTGTTTATGTAGGGGATAATATTAAAAAAGATTTTGTATCTCCTAATCGGCTGGGATGGAAGACGGTGTGTCTTTTAGATGATGGAAGAAATATTCATCGGCAGGATTTTGACTTGCCTGAAGAGTATTTACCTGATTTTAAAATACCGGAATTGAAAGATTTATTGACTTTAAATATTTAGCTATAATATAATGGATAAAAGAATTTACCTGTGTCTCGCACACATGAGTGGAGAGGAGCAGAAGTATATCCAAGAGGCTTTCGATACCAATTGGGTAGTGCCTTTGGGGCCGAATGTGAATGCTTTTGAGCAGGATTTGGAAAATTTTGTCGGTGAGGACAAGAAGGTCGTGGCATTATCTGCTGGGACGGCTGCCGTGCATTTGGCATTGGTCGCTTGCGGAGTTCAGGCCGGTGATGAAGTAATTTGCCAGTCTTTTACATTTTGTGCTTCTTGTCATCCGATTATGTACCTTGGTGCTGTCCCAATACTGGTAGATAGCGAATCGGATACTTGGAATATGGATCCTGAGCTTCTGGAGAACGCAATTCAGGACAGGATGGCTCGAACGGGAAAGAAGCCGAAAGCTATTGTTGTCGTTTATCTGTATGGAATGCCTGCGAAAATCGATGAAATAATGGCTATTGCCAATAAATACGATATACCTGTTGTCGAAGATGCTGCGGAGGGATTGGGAAGTCGTTATAATGGTCGAGTATGCGGGACGTTCGGAAAGTACGGTGTACTTTCTTTCAATGGCAATAAGATGATTACGACCTCCGGAGGTGGAGCGTTGATTTGCGGAGATCAAGAGGATAAACAGAATATCATGTTTTATGCGACTCAAGCTCGAGAAGGATATCCTTATTATCAACATGAGAAAGTCGGTTATAACTATCGGATGTCGAATATTTGTGCCGGAATAGGACGTGGGCAGATGACGGTTTTGGAGGAACATATTCGTCATCATCAACGTTTGGCGGCATTATATGAAGAGTTGTTCGATGATGTGCCGGGTATTGTATTCCATAGAAATCCTTCAGCGTGCTATGATTCGAATTATTGGCTCAATACGATTACCCTTTCGCCTGATTTACATGTAGCAGGAGAGGAGAAGGCTTATATGACAGTCGTAAAAGGAGCTGTCGGTGGTGCGGCAGGGGTCACGCATACGGTTGAAAATGTGCATACCGATTGCGAACCGAATAGGAATGTCGAGGCTATGCGTGCGGTATTGGATGCAATGGGCATCGAAAGTCGTCCATTATGGAAACCTATGCATAAACAGCCCGTTTATCGGAATGTACCGGCTTATGTAAATGGTGTTAGTGAATCTTTATTTAAGGTGGGGCTTTGTCTTCCAAGTGGTCCTTGGGTTACGGAAAAGGATGTACATATAATAGTAAAAGAGATTTTGAAAAATATAAAATAAATGGATTTTATACCGGACTTGTCATGGAAGGGAAAAGTTTATATAAGTGTTTTTTGATGGCAATTGTGTTATTGTCTTCTTGTACAGCTCAGAAGAAGGTTTTGTATTTGCAGGATGTAAAACAGGATACTATTTTGCAGATACAAAAAGAGCAGGAGATAAAAATACAACCGAATGACCTGTTGAGTATTATCGTGAATAGTCGGGATCCGGAATTAGTGAGTATTTTTAACTTGCCTGAAGTTAGGTTATCTGCCGGACAGGGGACTTCAGCTGCTTCGAGTCAAATACAGGGACATTTAGTCGATGCAGATGGGGATATCAATTTCCCGATATTAGGAAGGATACATGTAGGAGGTCTTACGAGAGATGAGGTAGCCGATGAGATAGAAAAGCTATTGAAATCCGGAGGATATGTAAATGATGCAGTGGTATTGGTGAAATTTTTGAATTTTAAAATTTCTGTTATCGGGGAGGTGAATCATCCGGGGACGTATAATGTATCATCTGATAGGATTACGTTGTTCGAGGCATTGAGCTTGGCTGGTGATCTTACGATTTACGGGAAGCGTGACCGGGTGATGGTGATACGGGAGGTAAATGGCAATCGGCAGATTGTATATAATGATTTGCGTTCGAAATCGGTATTCGATTCTCCTGCATATTATTTGCAACAGAATGATATGGTATATGTAGAGCCGAATAAATATAGAGCTGGACAGACGAATATCAATCAGAATAATTCTGTCGGGTTATGGATTTCGGTTGCTTCTTTCTTGACGACAATTGCAGTACTTATTTTTAAATAATCTTTATATGGCAAAGGAACAACAAGAAATATATGGTCAGCAAGTAGAGGAAAGTACAGATAATGGTTTAAGTCTGCGCGATATACTGGAGATCGGTCTTGCCAACTGGAAATGGTTTGCTCTTTCGGTAATCGTATGTTTGAGTATCGCTTATGTATATGTACAGACTTTACCATATATCTATACCCGGTCGGCATCGGTGATAATAAAAGATAATAAATCTGGGGGATTTTCCGAGTCGGCTATGTTTAAAGACTTGGGCTCTATGGATATGATAAATGTGCGTAGTAGTGCAGAGACGGAAATGTTGATATTTCAGTCCTATCGTTTGATGCAAGATGTAGTTTCTCAATTAGATTTAGATGTGGGTTATGTGATGCAAGGCGGACTACGAGATAGGAGTTTGTATAAAGATAGTCCGTTAGCAGTGAGTTTTATAACAAAAGACAACAATTCACAGTTCTCTTTTGATATTGTTCCTATTTCAGATCAAGAAGTTCTGTTGTCAGATTTTAGTTCGAATGAAGGTTGGTCAAAAAAGGTACAATTAGGAGATACGGTTTCTACTCCGGTTGGAGTGTTAGTTGTAAATAATACGGGAATTCCTTTGACAAAGTTTAAAAAAAAGGTCATCACAGTAAATAAAAGACGGTTGAAAGATGCTACTACTCGATATAGAAGGGCTGTTTCAGTTTCTTTAGAAAGCAAGAATGGAGGGGCGTTGAATATTACAATGAATGACACTGATATAAAACGGGCCGAAGATGTGATAAATACATTAATAGCTAAATATAACGAGGATGCTATCGCCGATAAAAATCGATTGGCTGTAAATACTGCGAGATTTATTGATGACCGATTAGAAATTATCAGTCAAGAATTAGGGGATGTAGATAGCCAAATAGAAACTTTTAAAAAGGAAAATGAGTTAACAGATATTACTTCGGAAGCAGGGATGTCTCTAACAATGAAAAGTGGATATATGAATGAAGGGGTGAGCTTAGAGAATCAGATAAGCTTGGTAAATTTTATAAAAGACTATTTGTCTGATCCAGTAAAAATAAATGATTTGATACCTGCTAATACAGGTATAGAAAGTGCTGAAATTTCAGGGGCTATATCAGAATATAACCAACTTTTATTAAAACGGGACCGGTTAATGTCAAATTCGAGTGACCGAAATCCCATGGTTATAGATTTGAATCAGACATTATCGACTATGCGAAATTCTATCATTCAATCAATAGATAATTTATTAGTTACTTTGAATATTAGGATGAAGAGCATACAAGAACAAGAGCAGATAGCTCGGCATAAAATTGCTTCAGTTCCCTCTCAAGAAAAACAAGTTTTATCTATTGCTCGTCAGCAAAAAATAAAAGAGGAATTGTATTTGTATCTATTAAATAAGAGGGAAGAAAATGCGTTGAATATGGCGATTACTGAGAGTAATGCTCGGGTAATAGATGCTGCTAATGGCAGCGATACACCGGTGTCTCCGAAAACGATGATGATATTATTGGCAGCTTTAGCTATTGGGTGTGTGATTCCTGCCGCAGTGATAGCTTTGATTATGTTATTAAATACCACGGTACGAGGGCGCAAAGATATTGAAGATAATACTACCGTACCTTTTTTGGCTGAAATACCGTTTAAGAGAAATAAAGCTGAAGGAGACATTGTCATAGTTCGAGAGGGCGGGCGAGATAGTGTGTCGGAGGCTTTTAGAATATTGCGTACTAATTTGGATTTTATGGTTGGTGGTGAAAATAATGCGAAAGTAATTATGTTGACATCTGCAAATCCAGGATCGGGTAAGACTTTTGTATCGTTTAATTTGGCTATGACATTGGCTTTGGCTGGGAAGAAGGTATTGTTATTAGATGTGGACTTACGGAAGCGTTCTTTAAGCAAACGTATGCACGCAGAGGGTATTGGATTAACAAATTACTTGTCTGGGCGAGTTAATAATATAGATGAATTAATAATGAAAGATGAATTTCATGAATGTTTAGATGTGATACATGCAGGCCCTACTCCTCCAAATCCAGCTGAATTATTATTAAGTAAGCGGTTAGATATTTTGGTTGATGAGATACGAAACCGTTATGATTATATCATTATAGATAGTGTCCCATCCATGATGGTTGCCGATGCTTCCATTACAGCTCGGGTAACCGATATTACTATTTATGTAATTCGGGAGGGATTGATGGATCGTCGTCAATTGGCTGATGTGGAACGTATTTATAGAGGAAATGCATTCAAAAAATTGTGTATTCTATTGAATGGCGTTGGTATGAAACAGAAGAGATATGGCTATGGCTATGGTTACGGTTATAGTTATGGCTACGGGGAAGAAGAACAGAATATGGAACCGCAGCTCCATGAAAAAAGATGGTGGCAGATTTTTTAATGATATAATATTCCAATAAATGCTGTCTTCATAAAGTAATAAAACGGCATTTATTGGATTTTAGAGAAATGACTTTCAGTCGTAGCATAGTAAATGTTTCATTTGTTCTATTATATATTGTTTCCATTCTTGCAACATCGGAGTAAAGTTTTCTTCTTTTCCATTTAGAAAAACTGTTACAAGTAGATTTTTTGAAATCATAGGATATGCGAGTAGCCCATAAAAAGTGAGGAATACAAAATGTAAAGGAACCTTTTTAAGTTTACCTTGTTGCATTTCTGTATATAAATACAGTTTGAGCGCTTCGAAGTATTTATCGGAATTCAATTCTTTAATGGTATGTAATAGATGATTTACATCGCGTTGTATTTCTCCGAAAATGAATTTGGGTAGAAAAGGATTTTCGGTAAATTTCATAATATATTCGTCCAGTATTTTGTCGATACGTTCAATGAATGGTATATCTTGAGTCAGGATATCATGTACCCGTGGAATGATGGAGGTTATAATCTTATTGAATACCGCTTGGAACATTTTGTCTTTCGTTCTGAAATAGTAGTGAAGTGTGGTACGATTGATGCCGACGGTATGAGCGATATCGCTCATACTGGTTTCTGTAAATCCTTTTTCTATAAATAGTTGTTGGGCCGTTTCGATGATACGTTGTTCTAAATGATTGTTTTCTGTTGCTCCCATATCTGATTTTCTATATTGTCGATAAATAATAATAAACGGTTTATGATATTTACGTCACTAACACTGCTATCAAAGTCTAATGATAGGATATTCATTTGAGGATATAAAGCCTTTATCCTTTTTTCTATCCCTTTGACTATGATATGATTGGCAATACAACCGAAAGGTTGTAGACTGACGACATGATTTATTCCTTGGCGAGCAAAGGAAAGTATTTCACCGGAAATTAGCCAACCTTCTCCGAATTGAGCGTTCAGGGATATTACTTTTTCTGCATCTTTTGCTTTTGTAAAGATATTTTCGAAAGGTGTGAAATAATGAAATTCTTTTCCTATTTCGTTTATTGCAGATATAGTCTTTTGGATTTTGTTGTATAGCCAATTTATAATAAAATCGGGTATATTTTTTTTTTGAAGATGATTATTTTGATTATTTTTTAAATTTACAAAACTTTGCAGGAAAAAGTCGATCAATAGAGGAGGTACGACTTCGATATGTCGGTCGATTAGCCAGTGTGTAATATCTTTTTGTGCAAAAGGGTTGAATTTTAAAAATATTTCACCTACGATACCTACTTTAGGATAAGATCCGTTTTTACAAATTTGATTGAATTCTTTTGCTGCGGAAGATAGGTATTGATACAGTATCTTTGGCTCGTTTTGTAAAATAGCATCTTTAGCTTTCTCGATGTATTTGTCTTTCAGAGCAGTTGCTTCTCCTTGTCGTTTTTCTCTGATTATTGATGCATAATAAAATTTAGAGATACAATCACTATATAAGATTGAGGATAAAGCGATTGGTATTATTTTTAACCAGTTGATTTTAAATCCGGGTTGTTCATTATTTATACCGCTGCCGAAAGATAATGATATTACGGGCACATTAGCATAGCCATTATCTACAAGAGCTTTTTTAATAAGAGAGATGTAATTACTTGCTCGGCATTGGCCTCCCGTCTGGGTGATAGTGACTGCTGTATTTTCAGGGTCATAACGCCCGCTTTTAAATGCTTTGACAATATCTCCTACAATAAGAGTTGCTGGGTAACAGACTTCATTATTAGCTGATTTTAGGCCCCAATCACATGAGGCTGTATCACTTGCAGGTAGATTTTCTACATCATATCCGGCAACTTTCATAATTGATGGGATAAGAGGAGAAATAAATGGTGTGAAGAATGGTGCTATAATTTTTTTCTTTTTGTCTTTTGTCCCGAATATGGGTGTGGTATCAAAAGATGCTACACCTTTGTTATTATGTAGTTGTAGACTTATTTTTAAGCTTTCTATCAAAGAACGTACGCGTAATTTAATAGAGCCCACGTTACTTACATCATCTATTTTTAAGAGTGTTGATGTTTTTCCGTGTCGTTTAAGTACAGAGCGTACTTCGTCGGTAAAAAAAGCATCTGGACCACATCCGAAAGATGTTAATTGCATGTATTGAATATCGTTATTTTGTAATGCAACCCATTTGGCTGCTTTGAGAATACGATTTGTATATGCCCATTGTGAGACAAAATGAATGTCATTGAGAGTGATGTCTTGATGCCGGACGATATCGTCAGTTATTACATTTACTCCCAGAGCAGCAACCATATCTGATACTTTGTGTTGTATAAGTGGGTCTGAATGATATGGTCGTCCGGCCAAAAGTATGGTTAACTTTTGTGTTTTATTACTATCATCCAGTATTGATTTATTGTAGAGGATAAGTTGCTCTTCAAAAAGATATTGTTCCTTTTGGGCATGGTCAAATGCTGTTTTGATCGTGTTTTCTGAAATTCCTAATTGTGTTAGGTACTTTTTACATTGCTTATATAAGAGTTTCGTATCTTTGAAAGAAATGGCGGGGGAGTCTATGGGGATATTTCCTGATTGTACGCTTTTTATGACTTCAGAGTAACCCGATACGATAGGACAATTGTAACTGTTTTGTTGCTGTTTGTCTGTTTTTTCGTATACGACAAATGGCATAAATATCCGGTCAACATTGTGCTTTATAAGATTTTGGATATGACTGTGAACTAATTTGGCAGGAAAACAGATATTGTCAGACATTACCATTCTGGCGGCAACTTCGTATTTATTGAAAGTCGATGTTTCTGAGAGGTATACTTGTATGCCGCAATGGGTAAATAATGTGTGCCAAAAAGGGTATTCTTCATACATATTCAGACAACGTGGAATACCTATTGTGAGTGAAGGATTCACTATTTCGGTTTTTCTGTCAAACAATAATTTTGTTTTATGAGAGTATGCATTTATTCCTTGATTAGATTGATTCCCTTTGTTAGAGAATATTTTTTCGCAACGATTTCCTGAATAATAATAATTCCCGTTGTTGAATTTGTATTGTGTTACAGTGCATTGATTTTCACATCCTCGGCATTGGTTTTGTTTCGATGTGTATTCAGCCCGTTGTAACATATTTTCCAAATCTATATTTGATGTGTTTTTTATTTGACGGGCATATAAAGCGCAGCCCAGGGCACCCATGAGCTCAGGACAGTCACTACGGGAAATTTGTTTACCCGTCAGCTTTTCCAAAGCTCTTACTATGGAGTCGTTGCGCATGGTACCTCCTTGTACAACAATATATTCGCCTAGTTCATCTGTATTTTTTAGCTGTAACACTTTGTATAAGCAATTTTTAACAACCGAATAAGATAGACCAGCCGCTATATCTGCTACAGATGCCCCTTCTCTAAGAACTTGTTTCACTTTAGAGTTCATAAATACGGTGCATCGGGTACCTAAATCGCAAGGCATTTTAGAAAAACATGCTATTCTGGAAAAATCATTTATATTGTAATTGAGTGATTGGGCGAATGTACTAATGAAAGAGCCACATCCTGACGAGCAAGCCTCATTTATTTCAATACGACTGATGACTCCGTTATGGATGAAGATTGCTTTCATGTCTTGCCCTCCGATATCCAGTATAAAAGAGACATTTTCATTGATATGTTTGGCTGCCATATAATGAGCTATCGTTTCGATGATGCCTCCGTCTAATTGAAATGCAGCTTTGATAAGATCCTCTCCATATCCGGTAGAGCAACATCCTTTTATTTGTAAAGAAGTACCTTGCTTTTGACATTCGTCATATAGCTGCCGTAATCCGGTTTCAACAGCTTTTATTGGATTTCCATTATTATCGTGATAATAAGAGAAAAGTATATCATTGTTTTTACCAAGTACGACTATTTTAGTTGTAGTAGACCCAGAATCTATGCCTATGGTTACTTCTTGTATTCCAGAGTTTAGTCCTGTTCGTAGTACTTTATGTCGGCTTATTTCCTTTTTCCACTGTGCGTATTCTGATTCCTCATTAAAAATAGAGGGAAGTCCGTGTTGCGGATTTGGAGATATATTTTGTTTTTTTCCTAATATTTGTATTAAATCTTTTGGAGTGATGTTTTGTCCGTTATCGGATAAAGCAGTACCCCATGCCGGTATTAAATTACTATTTTCAGGAAGAATGAAATCTTTGCTTTCTGACAAATGTAGATAATCGGCAAATGCTTTTCTAAGTGCCGGGATAAAAGCCAGAGGACCTCCACATAGTAATACCGGTGCTTCTATATCGCAACCATGAGCTAAGGTGACGATTGTTTGTACTGCTACAGCATGGAAGATAGACGCAGCAATATTTTCTTTGGATATGTTTTTAGCAATTAAGTTTTGTATATCAGTTTTACAGAATACACCACATCTTGATGCTATGGGATATACTTCGGTTGCTTTCTGGGCGAGGTCGTTCAACTCGTTTATTGATACTCCCAGCAAAATAGCCATTTGGTCAATAAATGCACCGGTTCCTCCTGCGCAGTTTCCATTCATGCGTAAGTCTATAGCTTGGTGATCACGGAAGAAAACCACTTTTGCATCTTCTCCTCCAATATCTATCATAGTAGATATGGGTGATTGTCTCTTACGAATGTAATGGGTGGCGGCTACTACTTCTTGTACGAAGGGCAGGGAATATTTTTCTGCAATTCCCATACCGACAGAACCAGTTATGGATATAGATAAAGATGCATTTCCAATTTTTTGAATGAGCTCTTGGAAAAATGAGAATAAAATTTCTTGTATTTTCGCTTGATGTCTTTCATATTTTGAAAATAGAACAGAGTTCTCGTTTTCTTTCAAGACTACTATCTTTGCTGTAGTTGAACCTATATCTAAACCAACCCTATACATAATCGAGCACATTTAAAATAAATAGTTGACATATATATCTGACATATGTGTCAGATATTGCAAAAATACGTAAAAATGTGATATATGAAATATATTTTTACTTTGTTAACTTTGTATGGATTATTTTTAGATTATGCTAATATTTGTGTACCAAATCTTTGTTTTATCTACTTAATTTAATAATATAGTAGATAAGGTTTGTAATAATTTTCTTCACCGAAGAAAAACTATTTTTTCCCTGAATTCGTTGGTTGTGAAAGAACAGGAGTCAGACTATTTTCGAGATTTTTATTTTCTCGCTTTTTTCGTCTCTTTATTACATTGTTATGTATCCGGTTGAAAAGTTCGGTAAAACGTCCGAAATCTCTTTTGAACATTATGCCGACACCCTGTGTAGTTAATGCTGATTTTATATAATAATTTCGGTCGTTATAATGATTGTAAGCTTTTAGTCGCAGACTTCCGCTTTTATTAAGTAAGTATTCGAGGTCAAAATCTCCGACAAAGGCATTACTATTTACTTGGTTATCTCGATAGCCAAAGTTTCCGTTGAAAATGAGCCGGTTATTTAGTAATTGACTTGATAAGGCCAATTCTACTTCAACATCCGAAAAGTCGCCTTTGTCGCTTCTGATATTAGTTCCGATGTTCCATTTATCACTAATCTGTCCTAGCATGTTACTTAATTGTGAAGATAAGGTTGATGATGCTACAGATGCCAGTTCATTGTTACGAGCTTGGCCAACATTCATATAATCTGGGGTATAGAATTTCCCTAATGCCAGCAAATATATGATTTGACGGTTCATCATTTCTTCAGTACTGATGATACTTCTTACTTGTCGATCGATATCTTGTGTAAGGGTGGGGAAGGCTATATCGAATTTTAAATCGGGATGTTGTAGATTTCCAGATACACTAAGTACTGTATTTACAGGTACAGTTGTACGGCTCAATTCTTTTTCTTCAGCAAAGCTTTCTGATAAGTCGGTGAGATTGGCGGTAAGTGAATATATAGCGTCGATGTTTAAGTCTGCTTCAAGAGGATTTCCCCGAAATGAAATTTGACTACCGGATTTGATATTAAAAACTTTGGTAATAAGATCTTGTAAACTAAAACTATAACTTCCTTTTTCAAGTGTATAAGTACCGTATATTTTCATATCAGAGAATGTATTGTATTCGATACGGATACCTCCGGCTCCATTTGCTTTGATAATATCTCCTGTTGCTGGGTCCATAACTATTTGCATTGTAGCATCAGGAGTAGCATCTATCTGAAGATTTACATTGGTCGTATGTGCTCCGGTAGTTTCTTCTATTCTTTTGATATTATCTATTAGAGACAGATTTGTACTGTCTCGCAGTTCTTCTTTGCGTAGTTCTTCTGTCTTGTTGACAAAGGTAATAAATTGGTAATCATTGGCTGTTTCGTTTCCAGTGAGAACAAATGTAAATTTTGATTTGGCATCAGTCCTCATATTTACATCTATATCTGTTTTATCCATATCCCCTATGATAGATGCAGTTCCTGTTCCGAAAATAGTACCATAATAGACAGGATTAAGTTGTTCTGTTACATCAAAAACAAGCAAGTTTCGTATTTCTGAGATACCTATGTCATAAGTAAGATTTTTAAAATGGTTATGCTTAAGCATACCTTTAGCTCGGGCTGTATGTCCGAATTTGTCGGTTACAGTTACATTGTCGAACCATATAGAGTTAGGCGTGAGATGTACACTGTCGGTCAGAGAATAAGTGGTATTTAAGTAATCAACTCCGAATTTTACATTCTGAGCGAAAGCGTTACCTGAGACATTGAGAGCGTTGAACTTGCCGTAAAAGTCAATTTTCCCGGTAGCCCTTCCTGTAAATCCGGTAAGGATATTACCTATAAAGGGTTGTATAAAGTCAAGATTTAAATAGTGAGCATCGAATGAGAGATGCAAAGAATCTCGTGTAGGAAATATATGTCCATATATCCCTGTATCGGGGTGTCCCTGTTGGGATATTTTCCCTTTTAATAATATGCCTTGGTTTTCATTTATCCATTGGCTATATAAGTTGAGGTCCCCCAGATATGCATCATTATATGTAAAATCTTTTACGTCGAATTTTTTGGTACTTAGTCTGGGAGCTCCGGACATGAGATTCGAGACAAGTATATTTCCTGTGGCTTGTCCTCCGAATGTAACATGCCGTATGTTTAGTGATTCGAAGATATAATCAAGGTTGAGATCGTTAAGTTGTAAATTTATTTCATCGTCAGGCAATTTGGATGCGATACCGTCTATATGGAGATATTGTTTTCCATGTCGTATTTCAAAACTACTTATATTTATTCTTCCAGAATCAACCAATACTGTTGCAGGTTGTATTTTCCATATAGAGTCGTTTAAAATCAGATTTGACGGATTTATTTTAATGTCCATTATAGGCAATTTCTCAGTTTCTGATTTTGAGAAATGAGTTGTTGTCGACAATTCTCCACAAAAAGTAGATTCACCCGAATTACTCCAATTTATACGGGCATTCAAATTGTCATGTTTTGCATCGGCATTAAGTGACCAGATAAGTGTTTTATTTTTTTTATTGGTATTACTTGCTCGCGCGGAAAAAGTGATAGTTCCGTTGCTTTTTTCAGATAATATCAGAGTATTATCAAGTTTCGATTTTCTTATTTGTAATATAGGAAATGAACTTTCGAAACGGAAGCGGCTTTCTTTGTCGTTATAAAATCCTTCTATTTCTCCGCCTGAAGATAGTGTGATTGGAAGTTCAAATATTTTTGATACAGATTCAGTGGGTTCTATTTTGAATGTGTAGCTGAAAATATTTTCAGCTTTTAGTTTCTTTTTAGGTGGGGTAACTATAGATGGTAATACTGAACTAATGATTTCTGTTATGGAATTTTTTAGAGTGCGGAAAGAGTATTGCCCGCTAATCTCTCCGTTTAATATATCTGAGTGTATTTTGAGAGATTGAGGAACTTGTTCATTATGGGCTGTGACCAAAAAACGTTTTAAGAAAAAACGTTCATTTCCTTTTATGAAGGTGATGCTATCTATTGATAATTCACCCTCAGCGTTATCTGGAGTGTTCCCTATGAAGTTAGCATGTATGTTGAATGATAGGTCTGCATCTTTATATTTTTTTGTAAGTTTTAGAGCTTCTGGACGAATATTGGTTCCGATAGCGGTAAATTTAAACTCCGGTTTTTCTTTAATTAAGTCTATTAATCCTTGCATCATTAAATGCCCGTTTTCATCATCTATTTTAGCTGTACCTTCGAATCTGGGACCTTTATAATTTCCGTTAAGCTCGATATTTTTGTAAGAATATCCATTGTAGTCGATATGGGTTATCTCTCCAAAAAGCTTTCCCGTAGGATAGCCATTTATATAGTGGGTGCCATCAACATTGAACTTTAAGCTTGCAGTCCCAAATAAGTTGTTTTCACTGAAAAGTTGATGCAAGTCGAAATCTATAGCTTCAATATTACCTTGATATGTTAGGGATTTTTTTTCTATATTTCGAGAAAACATAAGATCTGCATGTACTTTTCCGGGATTTCCTGATAGATTCCCAAACATGACCAAATTGCTGAGAAATCCCGATATTTCACCTTGGAAATTAACGGTTCCCAAACGAGTAAAGATAGGAGAGATAGGCTTTTCTATTGAAGATAGGTTCTGGATTAGAGAAACAATTCCATCAGGAGTCGCTCGTAATTTATTCACTTTACCGAATAAAAATGCATCTTGTAACTGAGTAATACCGTCAAGAGTCCCTTCTCCTTCGACAATAATGTTCCCTTTTCCGTAATTTAATTGTAAACTACTTAGTTGTAAATGATTGATAACACCTTGTACATGGCATGTGAAATCGGTAGGAGTATCAAACTTTTGTAGTATGGGAAGAAATGGAGCCAAATCACTAAGTACAAGTCGGGAATGATTGATAACCAATCTTATATTTGAACTATCGCAAAATTGTGTATAGTTTTGTACTGTACTTAAATCTACGTGGGCGGTGTTCAATGCAATCAATGATTGCTGCAGTTGTAATTTGAACTGAGAGAAATAAGCTTCTTTTTGGTTTGCAGCAAGTTTGAATGATAATTTAGGTAATGAAAATCCTGATTTTTCTTCAAAACTTAATCTTCTGACGTTTATATTAATGGAATCTCTCCGTAATGATTTTAATGATATTGTGGAGAGTACGTTTTTAAGGATTATATGGTTTTTATCAAATCCGGATTGTTTATATGGCTCTGATAAGAGATTATATGAGACATTACCTCGTCGAATTACGACTGTATTTATTTGCACGTCAAAAGGATGTTTTTCCTTTTTTTCTTGAGGTTTGAATGCGTCAATAATGAACTGAAAATTTGTTTTAGATTCCGGTGTATCTTTAGAAATATGTATATCGAAGTCAAGGAGGTGTGCTGTTGTGAAGACTAGTTTGCGGTCAAGTAAAGATGATAGTTCAATACCCACCATCAATTTGTCGGCAAATAATAATGTATCACCTTTTTGGTCAGGCAAGAAAACATCATGTAACGCTATTTTATCAAAGGGGTAAATATTTACTTCCCCGATAGAGACCGGAACATGTAGCCTTGCCGAAAGTTCAGCTGTACCTATTTCTCTGACTTTCTGCTGTACGGAAGGAATGCTTAAGGCAAGATAAAGACCCGAATACAGAATGCAGATAGAAACTACTAGGCCGATTGTTATATATTTGAATATCTTATATAGAGTCTTCATATCATTAAGACGCAAATTTATGATTTTTCGGGGAATAATTTTAGAGCAAGCTATTAAATAATTGTTTTTTATTGTGTAATTTCGCCCATTACAAAGATGTGTAGATTATGAATACGATTATTTTAGGAATAGAGTCATCTTGCGACGATACATCGGCAGCAGTTGTCCGGGACGGAGTAATGTTGTCAAATGTTATTTCAAGCCAAGCTGTGCATGAGGCATTTGGAGGAGTAGTTCCGGAATTGGCGTCGCGAGCTCATCAACAAAATATAATTCCGGTAGTCTCGGAAGCATTGAAACGTGCCGGAGTGAAAAAGGAGGAATTGAGTGCTATCGCATTCACAAGAGGACCGGGACTGATGGGATCCCTATTGGTGGGAACTTCTTTTGCAAAAGGTTTTTCATCAGCTTTGGGTATTCCCATGATTGATGTAAACCATTTGCAAGCTCATGTGTTGGCCCATTTTATAAAAGAAAGTGAAGATGATAATCACCAGCCGGATTTCCCCTTCCTTTGTTTATTGGTATCGGGAGGAAATTCTCAAATAATAAAGGTGAATTCTTATAAGGATATGGAGGTTATTGGCCAAACAATAGACGATGCCGCTGGAGAAGCATTTGATAAATGTGCGAAAGTCATGGGACTTCCTTATCCGGGGGGGCCTATAATAGACCGTTTAGCAAAAGAAGGGAATAAAGATGCATTCCATTTTAATAAACCTCATATTCAAGGATACAATTATAGTTTTAGCGGCTTGAAAACATCATTCCTATATCTATTGAGGGATCGTCTTAAAGAAGATTCTAACTTTGTAGAAAAAAATAAAAGTGATTTATGTGCATCTTTACAAGCCACAATAGTGGATATATTGATGGATAAATTACGAAAAGCTGCTAAAGATTTGAAAATAAATGAGGTTGCTGTTGCTGGAGGAGTATCGGCTAATTCTGCAGTACGGGGTGCATTTGAAGAACATGCTGTTCGCTATGGATGGAAAATACATTTGCCTAAATTTTCGTTTACGACAGATAATGCAGCTATGGTAGCTATCACTGGTTATTATAAGTATCTTGATAACGATTTTTGTTCGATAGATGTGACACCTTTTGCAAGGGTTGAGTTATAATTATGGGGTATAATACGATTTTTTATTTTATACTGTTTTTTGTTATTGTAGAGTATTTAGTTCAACAAAGCTTGTCTATGTTGAATAGACGTGCAGCATCACCGTCTCTGCCTTTGGAGTTGGTAGGATTGTATGATAAAGAGAAATATGCCGAACAGCAACGATACTTTGCTGAGAATAATCGGTTTGGGAGTATTATGAATACTGCGACAATATTGGCAATATTGATACTGCTGTTTACTGGTTTATTAGGGTGGCTTGATGAGTGGACGCGGGAGATTACTTCCGATTCATTATTGTGGAGTACACTGCTTTTTTTCGGTATATTGTTTTTGGCGAATGAGTTATTTTCTTTGCCATTTGAGGTATATGATACTTTTGTCATTGAAGGCCGATTTGGATTTAACAAAACTACCCCGAAAACATTTATTGCCGACCAGCTAAAGTCATTGTTTGTGAGTTTGATATTAGGAGGAGTGTTATTAACAATCATAGTGTTGTTGTATGGATGGTTGGGGCATGGATTTTGGGTAGTTGCTTGTGGTGTAGTAGTTGTTTTTATGCTGTTGTTAAATATGTTTTACTCTCAATGGATTGTACCGTTATTTAACAAACAAACGCCATTGGGAGAAGGTGTGTTACGTACTGAAATAGAGAATTTTGCAAAACGTTCTGGCTTTTGTCTCGATAATATTTTTGTTATTGATGGGTCGCGTCGATCGACGAAAGCAAATGCTTATTTTAGTGGGCTGGGGTCACGCAAGCGGGTAGTTTTGTATGATACTTTGATTGACGAGTTGACAACGGAAGAGATTGTTGCAGTATTGGCTCATGAAATAGGACATTATAAACATCGTCATACATTGCAGATGCTTATTGTATCGGTTCTTAATGTAATTCTAATGTTTTATCTATTTTCATGGACTCTTGATAATATACAGTTTGCAGAAGCCCTGGGCGGAAACCGTTCTTCATTTGCGCTATCATTGGTGTCATTTTCTTTATTATATACTCCTATAGGTTTAGTTATAGGAGTATTGATAAATGTTCTTTCACGGAAGAATGAATATCAAGCCGATAATTTTGCTGGTCAGTTTGGTCTATCTGAGGCATTAGTTAGTGGACTAAAGAAGATAACAGTGAAAGCTTTATCGAACTTGACCCCACATCCGTTATATGTAAAAGTGTATTATTCGCATCCTACTTTACTGCAGCGTATAGCGAAGTTGTATAAAATGGAAAAAAAATGAATGTAGAGATTGTCGTTATTGGAGATGAGTTGTTGATTGGGCAAGTGGTAGATACCAATTCTAATTGGATTGCCCGGGAAATGAATAAAATAGGTTGGGAAATTACTGAAATAACAACTGTTCGCGACAGGAAAACAGAAATGCTTTCGGCCTTTGAACAGGCTTTTTCTAGAGTTGATATTGTACTGGTTACAGGAGGATTAGGACCTACAAAGGATGATATAACCAAACAAACATTATGTGAATTTTTTGGAGGAAAATTAGTTTTAGACGAGTCTGTACTTAGAAATGTAGAAGAATTATTGGCAAAAAGAAAATTGAAAATGAATGCTTCTACGCGTAGTCAGGCAATGGTGCCGGATGTATGTACTGTAATTCAAAATACAGTAGGTACTGCTCCGGTAATGTGGTTTGAAAAAGAAAGGAAAGTATTAGTCTCAATGCCAGGTGTACCTTTGGAAATGAAACATGTAATGGTTAATGAGGTAATACCTCGTTTGGTGACAAAATTCCATGACGATAGTTCTATTTTACATTATACATGTTTGGTAAAAAATTACACAGAATCTGCATTATCTGAGTTTTTGGCTGATTTTGAAGCTCAGTTACCGGAGTGTATAAAGTTAGCCTACTTGCCTAATCCGGGAGTTGTACGACTAAGGCTTACAGCACGGGGGAGAGGTGGAAAAGATTTGCAACACCAGCTTGATATTCAGTCATCGAAGTTGAATACATTACTCGGAGATAATATATTTTGTCACCAAGATACGACGGTAGCAGGAGCTGTGGGACTTTTGTTGAAAGAACAGCATAAGACTCTTGCGACAGCAGAGAGTTGTACTGGAGGAAATATTGCTCATCAGCTTACACTTATTCCTGGCTCATCAACTTATTTCAAGGGGAGTGTCGTATCTTATGCCAATGAAGTAAAAGAGCATGTTCTGGGAGTAAGCAAAAATGATATAGAAATTTATGGTGCTGTAAGTCGGCCTGTAGTGGAACAAATGGCTCGTGGAGTACAATGTTTGATGAATACAGATTGTGCAATTGCTGTTTCAGGAATTGCAGGGCCTGGGGGAGGAACACCAGAAAAACCAGTAGGAACAGTTTGGATTGCTGTCGCTTGTGGAGACAAGTTACATAGTGAGATGTTAGTATTTGGTGATAATAGAGAATATAATATAGAGCGTTCTACTCATCGTGCTCTTTTGGCAATGGTAAAAATGTTAACAGAAAATTAGTCCCTATTTTGCATTTATAACTAAATTTAAATAGTGTATTTTCCCGATAAAGATGAGCCGATTAGTTTTACTTTTTATAAATAGGGATTTAGTCTGAGGCAAATCTAAATAGCTATTAAGGAGAAAGGAGTCTGGTGTACTGTTTATCATCATATTTAGACTTGTCGAATTCGGTGGTTAGAGATGACCATTACATACTAATATAAATAGAGCCTATATGGAGGATTAAGAATAAAATTTTTTTTATATCATTGCTGATAAAATTTTTCAGATAATAAAGATACAAGTATATATAGATAGTAAGTCTATTAGGCAACGTTTGACTACAGAAATAAAAATAAATTGTTGATTTTTATATCTATATGTAGAGATTGTTTTTGTGTAATATGTTTACAAAGAAAAGTACTTCTTTTGAATAGTAAAAAAGGAAAGCTTATTTTTTATTATCACACTTTTTTATACCTTTGCGAAGGAAAGCATTGTAGTACATACTTTTAAACTGTAAGCAGTCCAGATTGATGTATGATATATGCATATATTAAGGTAACCTGGTATTTTCAGGAACGGTTTTTCATGAATCATTATTAACTTTTTCATTATTAAGGGAATGGGATTATTTAACTTTTTCTCTAAAGAAAAGAAAGAAACTCTTGATAAGGGTCTTTCTAAGACCAAGGAGGGGGTATTCTCTAAATTGGCAAGGGTTGTCGCTGGCAAGTCAAAGGTCGACGATGAAATTCTCGATGATTTGGAGGAAGTACTGATTACTTCAGATGTAGGTGTAGAGACGACTTTGCGTATCATAGAGCGTATAGAGAAGCGGGTATCTCGTGATAAGTATGTGAATACTTCGGAGTTGAAAAGTATGCTTCGTGAGGAGATTGCTGCATTGCTTACTGAAAATAATATTGAGGATGTGCCTGAGTTTACAATTGCTGCCGATAAGAAGCCGTATGTGATTATGGTAGTTGGCGTAAATGGTGTAGGTAAAACTACAACTATAGGTAAACTGGCTTATCAGTTTAAGAAAGCTGGGAACACTGTGTATTTGGGAGCTGCTGATACTTTCCGTGCTGCAGCTGTTGAGCAGTTGGTCATTTGGGGCGAAAGAGTAGGTGTTCCGGTTATCAAGCAGAAAATGGGTTCAGATCCTGCTTCAGTTGCTTTTGATACATTGAGTTCTGCAAAGGCAAATAATGCGGATGTTGTGATTATTGATACGGCCGGACGTTTACATAATAAAATAAACTTGATGAATGAACTTTCTAAAATAAAGAAAGTGATGGAGAAAGTGATACCTGGGGCACCACATGAAATTTTGTTGGTACTTGATGGCTCTACAGGACAAAATGCTTTTGAGCAAGCTAAGCAGTTTACAGCAGCAACAGAAGTGAATGCCTTAGCTATAACAAAGCTTGATGGTACGGCTAAAGGGGGTGTTGTTATTGGTATTTCTGACCAATTTAAAACACCGGTGAAATACATCGGATTAGGTGAAGGTATAGAAGATTTGCAAATTTTCAGGCGAAAAGAATTTGTAGATTCTCTTTTTGGAGACGAATAAAAGCAAAGAATCATAGGCCGTGGAAACGATGCGGGAAATGTTTTTTCTCGTGTTGCTTTCACGGCTGTTTTATGATGTTAATGAAGGAAATAATGATAAAAAATAGAGTTGATATAATAACCTTGGGATGCTCGAAAAATCTGGTAGATTCTGAGCAATTGATGAAACAATTTGAAGCTGCAGGTTATATAGTTAAGCATGATGCCGAAAAAGTGACAGGAGAGATTGTGGTGATAAATACTTGTGGCTTTATAGGAGATGCTAAGGAGGAATCTGTAAATATGATTTTAAATTTTGTCCAGGCAAAAGCTCAGAAAAAAATACGCCGTTTATATGTTATGGGCTGTTTGTCGGAACGTTATATGAAGGAACTTCGTGGGGAGATTCCTGAGGTAGATAAGTTTTATGGTAAATTTGACTGGAAGAATTTAATTGCAGATTTAGGCAAAACGTATCGAAACGATTTATCTATTGATAGAGTACTGACTACACCATCGCACTATGCTTATGTAAAGATCAGTGAAGGTTGTAATCGCTGCTGTTCATATTGTGCTATACCGATTATAACAGGGCATTATCATTCTCGTCCAATAGAAGAAATATTAGAAGAAGTGTCAAAGTTGGTACGAGACGGAGTTAAAGAGTTTCAGATAATAGCTCAAGACCTTACCTACTATGGAATGGATTTGTATAAGAAGTGGAAATTACCTGAATTAATTGATCAAATGGCCCAGATATCAGGTGTAGAATGGATACGCCTGCATTATGCTTATCCTGCTAAATTTCCATATGAATTATTATCGGTGATGGCCCGTCATGATAATATATGTAAGTATTTGGATATAGCATTGCAGCATATTAGTGATAATATGCTTGATAGAATGTATCGTCACGTGAATAAAGTAGAGACTTATGAGTTGCTGAATCGTATTCGAAAGGAAGTTCCGGGAATACATATACGTACAACGTTGATGGTTGGGCATCCAGGGGAGACAGAAGATGATTTTGAGGAATTGAAGCAATTTGTAAAAGATATGCGTTTTGAGCGTATGGGTGCTTTTACTTATTCAGAAGAAGAAGGTACATACTCTGCTAACCATTATAAAGATGATATTCCGGAAGAAGTGAAGCGGAAACGTTTAGATGAGCTGATGGCATTACAGGAAGAAATTGCGACAGAAATAAATAGCGCAAAAGTTGGACAGGTATTACGGGTAATAATAGACCGGGAAGAGGTTGAATACTACGTTGGGCGTACTCAGTTTGATTCGCCGGAAGTGGATCCTGAGGTTCTCATTATAAAGAATAAAGCTTTGAATCTTGGAGAATTTTATAATGTAAAAATAACGTCGGCGCAGCCATTTGATTTATTTGGTGAGATAGTATAATTAAAATTTGATATTTATGTCCGAACAACATGTGACAAATATTGAATTATCACGGGCCATTATGCTCTGTCTGAAGAAGGGAATCCCCTTTTATACTTATCGTTTGCCCGATGATATAGAATTGTATTTTGGAGCACAAGGTGATTCAGAAGTTCGTTTCTTTAGAAATTTTTCAGATATAACATCCTCTCCAGGTTTCATTTTTTCGCCCTTTGATACTCAAAGCGATACCCCGGCTTATTATTTGCGTGGAGATATTCGTTTGACAGACAAGGATGGTTGGAATCGGTTACATGCCCTTCCGAGTATGGAATATAATGTGAAAATAGGAGAATATATAGATACTCCTTATTCTATTTATTCAGGACAAGTGATGAAGATGGTAGATTGTTTTCGTTCTGGAAGATTAAAAAAAGCCGTGTTGTCACGGCCGATTACAGTGGCATGTAATGTCAACGTTGCAGAGATATTTTTGCAGATGACGACATTGTATCCTTCAGCTTTTGTATCTTTAATTTTTATTCCAGGTAAAGAGCTTTGGCTGGGGGCTTCACC
>OIFE01000105.1_pt1 | contig 96927 bp, 67 predicted proteins | sample 1581921 | NCBI WGS metagenome assembly OIFE01 (sample SAMN04414075, study PRJEB24778) | human gut metagenome | material: faecal | host: Homo sapiens | reverse complement strand
TATGTGGTTTAAGATTTTTTATCTTTACCCCCTTGACTTTTTATAGTTAGTCTTTGTTTATATAGTTTGTGTTTTCTTGACGCAGATTAGTAAAGAGGCTATAATATAAACATCTAGTAAATAGCAACAAGTATCAGATATGGGAGCTATGCCGACTTCCTTCCGCTGTGTATAGGCGGATGATGAGCTTGCGATTTGCCGCAAAAAAATTGCAGCGTTATTTTTTTGAAAGAAGGTTTAAGTATGAGTATTTTTGCCGGAGCTGTTGATTATTTTGTTAAGGGTGGTCCCTGTATGTGGCCGCTGCTGATGTGTTCGTTTGGCGCTATTGCTATTGGTGTGGAAAGATATCTTTTCTATAAGAAGGCTATTTCCGGAGAAAAGTTCGCGAGCAGCTTCTGCCGCATGATGAATGACTTTAATCTGGTTGGCGCCAGTGAGCTGGCAGAGCAGAGCAAGGGCGAGGCTGCTGCCATGGCTAAGGAAATTCTGGATATTAAGGGTGATCTCGGCCAGCGTCTGGAAACTATTGTCTATACTAAAGCAGACCGTATTATCGACAGTCTGGAAAAAAATATCAACTATCTGAGTGTTGTTATCGGTCTTTCACCGATGCTCGGTTTGCTTGGTACGATTACCGGTATGATTTCTTCTTTTAATGCTTTGAACGAAAGAACGCAGAACCCGATGGCCGTTACTGCAGGTATTGGTGAAGCGCTGATTACTACCGTTTTCGGCCTGTGCATTGCCATTATGGGTATGTGTATCCATGCTTATCTTACAAGTAAAATCAAAACCGAAACTCTGAATATCAACGAAGTAGCGGATACGTTGGTTGATATTTTCAAAGCTAACGAGCAGAGCAAATGAGGGGCGGTGTTGAAAAATGCGCAGACGTCGTAAAAGAGTGATGAAGTCACCGGAAATCATGCTTAGTCCTATGATTGATATGATTTTCCTGCTGCTGGTATTTTTCATTGTCAGCACTATGTATATGAGCGAGGTCAAGACGATTCCTATTCGCCTGCCGGTTGCTCGGCATTCGGAGAATGTCAGCAAGAGCAATTTTAATGTAACGATTAAAAAGGATGGCAGCCTTTATCTTGATGAAAATAAAATCGAGATGGATATGCTGGTTCAGAATGCTGCGATTGAAAGCAAGCATGATTCCTCCTTCTCGGTTATTATCAGAGCAGAGGACGAAGCTCCCTATAAAACTATTATCCAGCTGATGGATAAAATGAAGGGAGCAGGTGTCACACGCTTCGGTTTGGCTACGGATACAGGTGAGAGCAAATGAAGGATGAACAAAAGCGATTTGGCAAGGGCTTTGCCGTAGCTCTGGCTGTGCATCTTGTTCTTGCTGCCGGCCTTGGCATTTTTGGCTACCGCTTTGTGCATACGCCTCCGGAAATTTTGGAGGTTTCATTGGAATCTGGTGGTGGCGGTGCTGAAGCTCAGGAGGAAGAAATCGAACAGGAGGAGCAGCAGGAAGAGCCTATTATCCAAAGCCTGGAGGATATTATTGACCAAAAGCTGAAGCCTAAACCGCAAAAGAAAATTGTCAGGAAAAAGGCGACTACAGCCCCCGGGCCGAAGGCTCCTGCCGGTAATCCTGCCGGCAGCGGTACAGGTACAGGCACTGGTACCGGAACAGGCAGCGGCAGTGGCAGTGGCAGCGGAAGCGGCAACGGTAATGGCAGCGGCGAAGGCCGCGGTGTGCCGGTCAAACCGCCACGCCTGCTGCGTGAGGTTGCGCCTGTATATCCTGCGTCCGCACGCAACAGCGGCGCAACCGGTGTAGTAACTGTACGCATTTTGGTGGGTGCCGACGGCAGTGTAGAGGATGTAACGGTGGTTGGTTCCTCCGGCAACGGTGCTATGGATAACAGCGTTGTGACGGCGGTCAACAAATGGCGCTTCAGTCCTGCCAAAGACAAGTACGGTCAGAATGCACGCTGTCGCGTTACGCGCGCAGTAAGCTTTAATTTGAGATAAAAATGTATAGATGCTTTGACGCAAAGAAGCTGCTGTCTTCGGATGAAGCCGGAGACAGCAGCTTTAATTTCGGGAGAAATATCGAGTTTAAGAAGATGATTATATTGATGCAAAAGAAAAAAACACGGGCATTATGCACCGTGTTTTTTCTGTCTTGTGTCTCACGGAAGGAGTGAGACGAAGTGGAAGGGATTAGATAAATACAAAAATCGTCGGCTGATATTTTATCAGCTGTGTATATTATACTATATGATAAAAGAACTTGTCTAATATGGAATCAGCATAACAGTTATTTCGCCTTGTTCAGATTTCTGTATTTCGTTACGAAGAGGGCGATGCGCTCCAGTGCCTTATGCAGGATTTCTTTACTGTAAGCATAGGAGCAGCGGATATAGCCTTCGCCGCCGGCACCGAAGATATTGCCGGGGATTACGAGAACCTCCTGCTCCTCAAGCAGCTTTTCAACAAATTCCATGCTGGAAAGGCCGGTTTCCTTGATGCAGGGGAAAACATAGAAGGCGCCTTCGGGCTCATACAGCGGCAGTCCCATCTTGTGGAAGCCGTCAATCATAATCTGACGGCGGCGGCTGTATTCGGCAACCATATTGTCAACGTCCTGACGGCAGTATTTCAGTGCCGCAATAGCGCCGTACTGTGCTGTAACGTTGGGGCAGAGTACAACATACTGATGCAGGATGTTCATAGCGTTGATGATTGCTGCCGGTGCCATGATATAGCCAAGACGCAGGCCGGTCATAGCGTAGGCTTTGGAGAAGCCGTTGAAAATAATGGTGCGGTCGCGGAATTCCGGGAAGTGGGTGAACATGGTGTGTGTTTTGCCGCCGTAGGTAAGATGAGCATAAAGCTCGTCACTGATGATAATCAGGTCATGCTTCACAGCCCAGTCGCCGATAGCCTTAATCTGTTCCTTGCTCATAACGGCACCGGTCGGGTTGTTGGGATAGCCAAGCATAATAGCCTTAGTCTTGGGCGTAACAGCCTTTTCCAAATCTTCGATAGTAGGCACGAAGCCGTTTTCCTGATAAGTTTCCACGGAAACAGGCTTGCCGCCTGCCAGAATAACGCAGGCCTTGTTGGCAACGTAGCAGGGCTCGGGAAGAATAATTTCGTCACCGGGATGCATAATGGTAGTAATAGTGGTGTACAGTGCTTCGCTGACACCGACGGTTACCATGATTTCGGTTTTCGGGTCGTATTTAACGCCGTAGTTTTTATGGATATCATCCGCAATTGCTTCGCGCAGCTCCAAAAGGCCGAGAGTGGGAGTATAGCAGCTTTTGCCTTCGCAGATGCTGTTGATTTCGGCATCCTTGACAGCCTGCGGAATATCAAAATCGGGTTCGCCTACGCTGAGAGGTACGATGTTGGGGTTAGCGGCCATAATATCAAGAAACTTTGCCAGACCGGAGGGAGGCAGTGCTTTAATAAAGGGAGAAACAGCAGCATCAAAATTATAGGACATAAAAAATACCACCTTTCATAAAAAGCTTGTCGATAAAGCGCCCTTGTCCAAACTGACACTTTTTCCACAATCTCTATCTGTTTACTGTATTACTGTAGCAGATATTTTTGCGACTGACAAGGGAAAGCGCAGTGTATACATTTTACGTGGCAGATTTAGCATTTTTCTGTATAAAATTTAACATATAATAACTAGATATAGCGTAAGCTACTTGCAAGACTTGTCAACAGATGCTATAATAAGGATAGCCAAAATAAGTATGACTTGTGAAAGAGTGGGTTTAAAGCCCGCTCTTTCCGCTTATTACGATGTTTCTGACGCATTTGCGGCAGAGGCAGGTGTTGGCCGCAAGGTTAATACAGAAAGAAAAACTTAATATGGAGGTGAAAATGATGCAGGCAAAAGAAGTTGAAGCACTGATTACCGCAATGGTAGAACCCCTTCTGCAGGATACCGGGCTTACTCTGGTTGATGTAGAATATGTGCGTGAAAAGGACTGGTACCTACGGATTTTTCTCGATAAGCCTGGTGGAGTTGAGATTGATGACTGCCAGATGGTGAGCGAAAAGCTGACGGAGATTCTGGATGCAGAGGATCCTATTCCCGACAAATACTTTTTGGAGGTTTCTTCTCCGGGCATTGACCGTCCGCTGAAGAAGGACAAGGACTTTGAAGCTGCCTACGGCACCAAGGTTGACATTATGTTTTATACTCCGTGGGAGGGAATGAAAAATCTGACCGGCATTCTGGTAGCACATGATGACGAAGCTGTACAGGTTAAAAAGATTATTAAAGGTAAGGAATTCAAAAATCCTGACCGCATTGAACGTAGGCTGATTGCGAATATCAGACCGCATATAGACTTTTAATTTAAGAAATAGGAGGCTTATTAAGTGAACGCAGATTTTATCTCAGCAATCCAGGAATTAGGAAAGGAAAAGGGTATTGACCCCGAGCTTTTGTTCCAGGCTGTTGATGACGCTTTGGTTGCCGCTTACAAAAAGAACACCGGCACAAACCAGAATGTCCGTGTTGAAATGAATAAAGAAACCGGTGAAATCCATGTATATGCTCAGCGCACTGTAGTTGAAGGCGAGGCTGACGGCATTAACGAAATTACTTTGGAGGATGCTCAGGCAATCAACCCGCAGTATCTTGCAGGCGACATCGTAGAGGTTGAGGTTACACCGAAAAACTTTGGCCGTATTGCTGCCCAAAACGCTAAGCAGTTTGTTGTACAGCGTATCCGTGAGGCAGAGCGCGGACAGGTATATGAACGCTTCCAAAGCCGTGCCAATGATATCGTTACCGGTATTATCGAGCGCATGGAAAACCAAAACGTTTATATCGATTTGGGCAAGGTTGAAGCCGTGCTGACTCCGAACGAGCAGATTCCCGGTGAAATTTACCAATACCATGAGCGTATGAAAACCTATATTGTTGAGGTTAAGCGCACCAACAAGGGACCGCAGATTATGGTTTCCCGTACTCATCCCGGCCTGCTGAAGCGCCTGTTTGAGCTGGAGGTTCCGGAAATCCATGACGGCGTTGTTGAAATCAAATCCGTTGCCCGCGAGCCCGGTATGCGCTCCAAAATTTCCGTATATACCGCTGACAGCAATGTTGATCCGGTAGGTGCCTGCGTAGGCCACAAGGGCATGCGCGTGCAGACTATTGCCAACGAGCTGCGCGGTGAAAAGATTGATATTGTAAAATACAGTGAAGATCCGGCACAATACGTTGCCAATGCTCTGAGCCCGGCAAAGGTTGTTAAGACAACCGTTAACGAAGCAGACAAAATCTGCCGCGTTGTCGTACCGGATTACCAGCTGTCCCTGGCTATCGGCAAGGAAGGTCAAAATGCCCGCCTGGCTGCTAAGCTGACCGGCTGGAAAATTGATATTAAGAGCGAAACTCAGGCTGCCGAAGAGGCTGCTGCTGAGCCTGCTCCCGTGGAAGAAGCATGATGAAGGTTAAAAAAGTTCCGCAGCGTAAATGCTTAGGCTGCAATGAAATGAAGGATAAAAAGGCTCTGCTGCGCGTTGTACGTTCACCTGAGGGCGAGGTCAGCCTTGACCTCACCGGCAAGAAGAACGGACGCGGCGCATATGTCTGCCCCGATAAGGAATGCATTGCCAAGGCCGTAAAGGAGAAACGTCTGGAGCGCGCTTTGGAAAAGCCTATCGGTGAGGATGTGCTCAAGCAGCTGCTGGAGGATTTCGAACATGGCAGGCAATAATGTTGCTTTTGCTTTAGGGTTGGCGCAAAAGGCAGGCAAAACCGCTTCCGGCGATACAGCTGTGCGTGCTGCCTTAAAAAGCGGCAAGGTCAAGGTACTTGTTTTGGCACAAGATGCTGCCCCTAATTCAAAAAAGGAAATTTATTTCCTGGCAGAGATGGCAGGTGTACAGGTTATTGAGCTGTTGACGCGCAATGAGCTGGGCTATGCAATCGGCAAAGGACCTAGAATAGCTGTGGCAATTACCGATGCAAATTTTGCCAACATGCTGTTGAAAAAATAATGATTTAAATCACAGTTGTCTGCGCAGCTTGCGCGAGCTCCGCAGATGAATCTGCTTCTTATTATCTGGTCTGGAGGTGGATGAATGGGTAATAAAAGAATATATGAGGTTGCCAAGGATTATGGCAAACCGGTAAATGAGGTCATTGACCTGTTGAAGAAAAATAATATCGAAAAAACTAATTTTAGTGCAGCTGATGACAAGGCTATGTCTGTTATCCGTAAAGCATACGATAAAAAACCAGAACCGCCCAAACCGGCGAAGACGGAAAAACGTGATGTCAGCAAACCGGCTGCTCCTGCGCGTCCGCAGGATACAGCTAAAAGAAACGATAACAATATGAATAGGAATAACGGACAGAGGAATATGCAACAAAATCAGCAACAAAATCAACGCAATAACAACAACGCTCAACAAGGGCGTAACGAAAATCGTCAGGGTGGCCGCAACGAAGGCCGTCCGCAGCAGAACCGCGGTGGCCAGCAGGGCAACCGCCAAGGCGGTCAGGGTGGCCGTAACGAAGGCCGTCCGCAAAACCGCAATGGCCAGCAGGGCGGTCAGGGCAACCGTCAGGGTAACCGCAACGGCCAACAACGTCAGGGCGGTATCTTTGTAGGTCCTAAGAGCCAGCAGGGCCCGAGCGTACACGGTGAAAGCCGTGCGCAGGTTAGCGGTGGCCGCAGCGAAGGCCGCAGCAGCGGTCGCAGCGAAGGTGCTCGTGATAACCGTCAGGGCGGTCGCAACGCAGGCAAGAGCCGTAAGGACAACAAGCCGCAGATTAAGGGCAGCTACGCTACCCGCGAAAGCCGTCCGAACCGCAGCGCCGGCCATCAGATGCCGGTAAACCGCGGCGGCAAGAAGCCCGCACCGAAGCAACAACAGGCTCCGGTAGAAATCGTTCGTCCAACCTACGTTGAAATCGGCGAATCTATCAATGTACAGGAATTTTCCAAGCTCATTAAGCGTGAGGTTAATGAAGTAATCAAGGCTCTCTTCATGCTGGGCGTAATGGTTACTATCAACCAGGATATCGATTTCGATACCGCACAGCTTATCGGCGACAACTTCGGCGTAGAGGTTGGCCAGAAGGCTCCGGAAGAGGATCCGACAGAGATTCCCGAGGTTGACGATCCGCCTGAAAAACGCGTTCCGCGTCCGCCGGTTATTACCGTTATGGGCCACGTTGACCATGGTAAAACCTCCTTGCTGGACGCTATCCGCAAAACCAACGTTACTTCCCGCGAGGCCGGCGGTATTACCCAGCACATCGGTGCTTATAAGGTAAACTACCAGGGCAAGCAGATTGTATTCCTGGATACCCCGGGTCATGAGGCTTTCACCGCTATGCGTGCCCGCGGCGCACAGGTAACCGACGTTGCAATTCTGGTTGTAGCAGCAGATGACGGTGTAATGCCGCAGACCATCGAGGCTATCAACCATGCTAAGGCTGCAAAGGTACCTATCATTGTAGCTATCAACAAAATCGACCGTCCGGGCGCAAATCCGGATCACGTTAAACAACAGCTGGCCGAGCATGAGCTCATTCCTGAGGATTGGGGCGGCGACACCATTATGGTTCCTGTTTCCGCACATCAGAAAACCGGCATCAGCGACCTGCTGGAAATGATTCTGCTGGTTGCTGAAATGCAGGAGCTGAAGGCTAACCCGAATCTGCCTGCTCACGGCACCATCATCGAGGCACAGCTGGATAAGGGCCGCGGCCCGGTTGCTACCGTACTGGTACAACGCGGTACTTTGCATATCGGTGATACCATTATTGCCGGCACCTCCTATGGTAAGGTTCGTGCAATGATTAATGACCGTGGCGAAAAGGTTAAGAAGGCTCTTCCTTCTACCCCTGTAGAGGTACTGGGCCTGAACGATGTACCGGCTGCCGGCGATATTCTGGACAGCACCGATGAAAAGACTGCCCGCGGCGTTGCCGAAAAACGTATCGCCAAGAAGAAGGAAGAGGAAATCAAGCTGAACTCCAAGGTTTCTCTGGATGACCTGTTCCAACGCATTAAAGAAGGCGAAATCAAAGAGCTGAACATCGTAGTTAAGGCTGACGTTCAGGGCACCATCGAAGCATTGAAGGCATCCCTGGAAAAAATCAAAAACGATGAGGTTAAGGTTGCCGTTGTCCATGCAGGCGTAGGCGCTATCACCGAGTCCGACGTAATGCTGGCATCCGCTGCCAACGCACTGATTATCGGCTTTAACGTTCGTCCTGACGCTAACGCGCGTAAGGCTGCCGAAACCGAGAAGGTTGACGTACGCACCTACCGTGTTATTTACGACGCAATCAACGACGTTGAGGCTGCTATCAAGGGTATGCTTGCTCCTAAATTCAAGGAGGTTATCCAAGGCCGCGTAGAAATCCGTCAGCTGATTACTATTTCCAAGCTGAAGATTGCCGGCTGCTATGTAGTTGAAGGCAAGGTTACCAACAGCTCCAAGGTTCGTGTTGTCCGTGACGGCATCGTAGTTCACGAGGGCGTTATCGAATCTCTGCGCCGCTTCAAGGACGATGTGAAGGAAGTTGCCCAAGGCTTTGAATGTGGTATTACTTTAGAGAAATTCAGTGACCTCAAAGAGGGCGATGTTTTTGAAGTATACGACATGGAAAAAATCGCAGTAGAATAGTCTGCCGCATAAGGCACATTGCGCAGGAATGCCGGCCGTATACGCCGCATTCCCCGCAGCTGCTGCCTGTACGTCAGTCTGTATCTATATATAGAGGAAAAGAAAATGGCAAGACTTAGAGTAGAAAAAGTACAAGAGGCCATCAAGCATGAAATCAGCAAAATGCTGCTGCATGATGTCAAGGATCCGCGCATTCAGTTTGTTACCGTAACCGGCGTGGAACTGACAGATGACATGAGCTATGCAAAGATTTTCATCAGCATGTATGGTCCCAAGGATAAACAGGATGAAACCTGGAAGGCTCTGAACAAGGCATTAGGCTTTATGCGTACGGAAATCGCCAAACGCATCCGCCTGCGCTTTGCACCGACCCTGATTCTGCAGAAGGATACCTCCGCAGAATACAGTGCGCATATTCAGAGCATCTTAGATAAGATTAAGCAGGAAGAAAAGCCTGCAGCCGAGGAAGCAGAGCATGAGTAAGGAGCTTAGCCTGCAGGAAACAGGCGCTATGCTGCTAGCGGCAGAAAAAATTGTGCTGTGCACCCATGTAAGCCCGGATGGTGACACCCTGGGCTCCACTTTGGGACTGGCACGTTTTTTGCTGGCGCAGGGCAAGCAGGTTACTGTTTTCTGTGATGACGTTATCAACAAAAGCTTTAGCTTTTTTCCCGGTATTGAATTGTGTGAACGCCCGGTAGAGGGCAGCAAGCTGCAGACGGATTTGCTGGTAGTTATTGATGCCAGCTCCTTTGACCGTGTAGGTCTGGTGTCCGAGGTTGTGGAAGCAAAAACACTGCTGAACATCGACCACCATATTTCCAACGAACGCTTTGCCGAATATCTCTACTTGGATGCCAAGGCAGCAGCCGTAGGCGAGGTAATGTGTGATCTGTTCATGGCTATGCAATGGCCCTTTGATAAGGAAATTGCTACCTGCTTTTACACAGCAATCAGCACAGACTGCGGCTCGTTCCGCTATGCCAACACTACGCCGAAAACTATGCGTAATGCTGCCAAGCTGCTGGAATACGGCGTGCAGCCTAACGAAATCAGCGATGCACTGGACGTGCGCTCCCGTGATACGGTAGAGCTGCTGGCTAAGGTACTGCCTTCGCTGACCTTCGCTTATGAAGGCAAAATTGCTTATCTCACAATTACCAACGATTTATATGACAAGGATGTCCAGACCGACAGCTTTGTGTCCTACCTGCGCTATATTGAGGGCGTTGACGTAGCTATTATGTTCAAGGCCGTTGAGCCGGAGGTAACGCGCGTGAGCATGCGCTCCAAGAGCGTTGACGTATCCGCTGTGGCTGTAGCCTTCGGCGGCGGCGGTCATCTGCGGGCAGCAGGCTGTACGATTTATGCACCGGTAGAGGAGGCTCGCACTCAGCTGCTGGAGGCATTGGGCAAATTGGTTTAATATGGACGCAATTTTTAATGTATTAAAACCACCACAGATGACATCGCACGATGTTATCGGCTTTTTGCGGCGCGTGCTTAACACAAAGAAAATCGGACATGGGGGAACTCTTGACCCTGACGCGGCAGGAGTTCTTCCTGTTTTTGCGGGCAGTGCAACTCGTCTGCTGGAATTTGCTGTAGAAGGCCGCAAGGAATATATTGCCGAATTTACGCTGGGAGCGCAGACAGTTACCGGCGATGACAGCGGTGAGGTTGTCAAAACGATGCCTGTGCCTGCATTCGGCAAACAGGAGCTGGAAGCGGTGCTGGCGCAATTTACCGGCAAGCAAATGCAGCTGCCGCCGATGTATTCGGCAATCAAAATCAATGGCAAAAAGCTCTATCAGCTGGCTCGTCAGGGTGTAGAGGTGGAACGTACCGCGCGTCCCATCGAGGTCTATAAGCTGGAGCTTCTGCATTATACGGCAAACAGCTTGACCGTGCGCGTGGCCTGCTCCAAGGGCACCTATATCCGCGTTCTTGGCGAAGATTTGGCGACGGCGCTGGGAACCTGCGGTACGATGAGCTTTTTGCTGCGCACGCAGGTGGGAGCCTATACGATTGACAAGGCCTGCACGCTGCAGGAAATCGCGGAGAATCCCGAAGCCTGTGCCGCAGAGCCGCTGACTGCTGTTGCCGAGCTGCCCAAGCTCAAGGTGAATGCCCGTCAGGCGGCGCGCATCACCAACGGTGTACGCACTACAGTGGCGCAGACTGCCGACGGCAGATACGTACTGCTGGGTCCGGGGGATGAATTCTTAGGCATCGTCCGCTGTGAGCAGGAGCGCCTGCAGGCAGAAAAAATCTTAGAGCATTACCCGATGCCAGAGGAATAAGCATGGAGATTATTACTTCTTTAGAACAACTGCATAAATTTTCCGCTCCCTGTGTGGTAGCATTGGGTACCTTTGACGGCTTGCATCGCGGTCATCTTGATGTAATTGAAACCGCAAGGGAGAAAGCGCATGAATGTAATTCGCAGCTGGCGGTATTTACCTTCAGCAACCACCCCTTTGAATGGATTCGTCCGGGCATGGTGCCGCCGGCGCTGATAACCGGCGCGCAAAAGCAGGAGCTTTTGCAGCAGCTTGGCGTGGATGTACTGGTGGACATTCCCTTTAATCAGCAGGTAGCAGATCTTTCGCCGCAGGAGTTTTTGCAGCGACTGCAGCAGCTTGATTACAGCTGTCTGGTAGTCGGTGCTAACTTCACCTACGGCTGCCGCGGACAGGGAACTGTCTATACGCTGGCTGCTTCTGCCAAGGCCATGGGCTTTGAGCTGATTGTACGCGAGCTGGTAAGCGAGGGCGCAACCGTTATCAGCAGTACTGTTATCCGTCAGCTGATTGCCGCAGGCGAGGTAGCAAAGGCTGCTGCTATGCTGGGGCGCAGCTACAGCATCAGCGGTACCGTAGCGCACGGCAACGAGCGCGGTCGCTTACTGGGATATCCTACGGCCAACATTGAGCTGGAGGATGCTCATGTTGCGGTTCCTCTGGGGGGAGTGTATGCTGTGCGGGTAATTGTCAACGGCAAAAGCTATCACGGCATGGCCAATATTGGTTACAATCCGACCTTTGGTGATGTTGCCAAACCGCGTCTGGAAACGAACATCTTTGATTTTACCGGGGACCTTTACGGTAAGCAGCTCACGGTGCAGTTTGTGCAGCGCATTCGCGGCGAAGAAAAATTTGCCGGCATTGAGCAGCTAAAGCAGCAGCTGGCGCAGGATAAAAACGACTGCGAAGCGGCTTTGCGGTAAATCAAAGCTGTTTTTATAAAAAACTTTACAAAATACTTGCTATCTGGTGGCAAGATATGGTATACTATCATAGTATTTGAACCAAGGCCTGGCAGTTCGATTCTCCAACGGCTGCTACGCTTATGGCAATTTGAAATTTTAGGAGGAAACAAACAATGTTAACTAGCGAAGCTAAACAAGCAGTAATTCTGGCAAACGCACGTCATGAAGGTGACACCGGTTCTTCTGAGGTACAAATCGCAGTTCTGACCGAACGCATCAAATATTTGACCGAGCATCTGAAAGAGCACAAAAAAGATCATCATTCCCGTCGTGGCCTGCTGAAACTGGTAGGTAAACGTCGTGGCCTGCTGAACTACCTGGCTAGCAAAGACATCGAGCGCTATCGTGCAATCATTGCTAAACTGGGTATCCGTAAATAATCCGGTTTATGCTGAAAAGTCCGTCCGCAAGGACGGGCTTTTTTGTGCTTGCATTTAGGTTAAAGATGAGTATCTCGTGCAAAAGTATTAAAAATAATTAACAGTAAAGCGAAAATCGCTCATAGTGTTAAAATAAATTAATACTATCGATGAAATGTGCGATAGTGTTAAAAATAATTAACACTGTTGCGGAGGGGAGTGGGTTGGGCATTTGAAAAAAATAGAATTAAGGATGAGTATAAGTATGTTAATCAGTCAATTCTATTACGAGAAAAGTGAGCTAGGTGAAAAAGTTCGTAATAGAATTCATTGTTATAATAAAAATAAGGATTCACTTCCTATTTATTTGCGAAGTGAATCCTTATTTTTTGTTTGTTAAGCCTAAAATGTAATCCGTAGATGTGTTATGAAATTTAGCCAAGGCAATGAGTATATCTGTCGGTATATCCCGTTCGCCTTTTTCATAGTTGCTGTAGACTCTTTGTGAGCAGTTCAGGACTTCAGCCATTTGTGTTTGCGTCATATCCTTGTCCTCTCGTAAGTCGCGAATGCGCTGATACATTATTATCACCCAATAACATTATAGAAAGAGAAGGCACTTCAACTTGCTATTTAGCGCAAATTGCGCTAAAATCAGAATAGAAAAGTATTAGCTTGCTAATACATCAGGCAAAACACACTCGATGTGTGCTTTTGCTTGACTGGGGGGGGACAACAGTGTATCATTATAATAAGTTATTGACAAATTATTGATACATGAACAATTAACGGAGCTGACTTGGGAAAATGAAGTTTATTAATAATGTTAATGAAACATTAAGGGATGATATGGCTGCAGAAATGAAAAAGGGCAGTAAGCTGTCTATCGCTGCTGCCTATTTTTCTATCTATGCTTTTGAGGCTTTGCGCAAAGAGCTGAGTAATATTGACGAATTACGTTTTATTTTTACTGATCCTACATTTATCCAGAAGGAGAACAGCAAAAAAGAGAAGCGTGAGTTTTATATTCCTAAATTAAATAGAGAGCGTGGCATTTACGGTACGGATTTTGAGGTAAAGCTGCGCAATGAACTGAACCAGAAGGCTATAGCCAGGGAATGTGCCGCATGGGTTAAGAATAAGGCTGTTTTTAAATCTAATGTAGGCAATAAGGATATTACGGATAAGTTTATTTTGCTGGATGATAAGGCTTATTTTCCCGTTAACGGTTTTACAACAGTTGATTTAGGCTGTGAACAGGGCAACAATATGGGAACTAACATTGCAAAGGTTGCAAGCCCCATGTCGCTGACGCTGCTAGAGCAGTTTGAAAAGCTTTGGCAGAATAATGAAGAACTAAAGGATGTAACTGACAAGGTAATCAGCAGTATCAGCTCTGCTTATAACGAAAATGCTCCGGAGTTTATATATTTTGTGACGTTATATAATATTTTCCATGAATTTCTTGATGATATCAGCGAGGATGAGCTGCCAAACGAGCGCACCGGTTTTAAGAACAGTAAAATTTGGAGCATGCTTTTTAATTTTCAACGTGACGCAGCGCTTGGCATCATCAACAAGCTGGAAAAATACAATGGCTGTATTTTGGCAGACAGTGTAGGCTTGGGTAAAACCTTTACGGCCTTGGCCGTTATTAAATATTACGAGGGACGCAATAAAAGTGTGCTTGTTTTGTGCCCGAAAAAGCTGGCAGATAACTGGAACACCTACCGTGCCAACTATAAAAACAATCCCATTGCTGCAGACCGTTTAGGCTACGATGTTTTGTACCACACGGATTTGCTGCGTAAGCATGGCTTCAGCGGTTCTATTGATTTAAGCAAGATTAACTGGAGCAATTATGATTTGGTTGTTATAGATGAATCGCATAATTTCCGTAACGGCGGTGCTTTTGGGGATGATGAAAAAGAAAATCGTTATACGGTGCTCATGAACAAGGTTATTCGCGAGGGCGTGCAGACAAAGGTGCTGATGCTTTCGGCTACACCGGTAAACAACCGCTTTAACGATTTGAAAAATCAGCTGCAATTAGCCTATGAAGGAGATAGCAGCAAAATCAACGATAAGCTGAATACGAAAAGCTCGATTGACGATATTTTCCGCAATGCGCAGGCTGCATATAACCATTGGTCAAAGCTGTTGCCGGAAGAACGCACCTTGCAAAAGCTGTTGGAGCATTTGAGCTATGACTTCTTTACGCTTTTGGATTCTGTAACGATTGCACGCTCGCGTAAGCATATTACCAAGTATTACGATACCAAGGATATCGGTAATTTCCCGAAGCGCAAAACGCCGTTGTCTTTCCGTCCTGCGTTGGTTACGGACGGCTCGGTAAATTACAGTGAAGTTTTTGCCAAGCTGGATGAGCTGGAGCTTTCGGTGTACACGCCTACGGAGTTTATCTTAAGCAGCCGTCAGCAAAAGTACGCAGCACTTTTTGATGATAACAAGGTTAATACCGGTTTTACGCAGACGAACCGTGAGCGCGGTATTCGCCGCTTAATGGCGATAAACATTCTAAAGCGCATGGAAAGCTCGGTATATTCCTTCAGGCTGACAGTTGCAAGAGTGCGGGCAAGTATTGCAGCGGTTCTGGATAAAATCTATCGCTATACGCAGCATAAGCTGGCCAATGCACAGATTGAAACAGGTGCGGATATAGACAGCACTGATTTCGATATGGAAGAGGAGATTTTCAACGTAGGAAAAAAGGTGCCTATTTCGCTGGCTGATATGGATATTGTCAGCTGGGGAAACAGCCTGGAGCGTGACAAGGAGCGCTTGGATGAGCTGTTGGCACTGGTGCAAGGGATAACGCCTGAGCAGGATAATAAGCTGCATGAGCTTTTTGCGCTCATCGACAATAAAATTCAGCACCCTCTGAATGCAGGCAATAAGAAAATTATCATCTTTACAGCTTTCGCCGATACAGCGCAGTATCTCTATGAGCATGTGAGTGTTTATGCCAAAGAAAAATTCGGCTTAAACACTGCTATGATTACCGGTACGGTTGATGGCAGGTCTACAATTCCTAAATTGAGATGCGATTTTAACACCGTGCTGACCTGTTTTGCGCCTTTGGCGAAGGATAAAGCGCTGTTGTTCCCGGAAGATAACAATGACATAGATATTCTGATTGCGACAGATTGTATTTCCGAAGGCCAGAACCTGCAGGACTGCGACTATCTGGTGAACTATGATATTCATTGGAATCCAGTGCGTATCGTCCAGCGCTTCGGCCGTATTGACCGCATAGGCAGCAGAAATGCCTTTATCCAATTGGTTAATTTTTGGCCAGACGTGGATTTGGACGACTACATTGACCTCAAAAGCCGTGTAGAAAGTCGTATGAAGGCGGTGGATTTGACAGCGACGGCAGATGATAACCTGCTGAGCAATAATGAAAAGCTGGATTTGCAGTATCGCAAGCAACAGCTGAAGCAACTGCAAAAAGAGGTTGTCGATATCGAAGATATGGGTACAGGTATTTCCATTATGGATTTGGGCTTGAATGAATTCCGCTTGGATTTGCTGGAATATATCAAGACGCATGGCGAGCTGGATAAAACACCCTTCGGCTTGCATGCCGTTGTGCCTGCAAGCGAGGAATGCCCGCCTGGTGTATTTTACGTGCTGAAAAACTGCACGGATAACATAAATATAGACAGAAAAAATCTTCTGCATCCGTTTTACGCCGTATATATTGGCGAGGATGGCGAAATTATCTGCAACCATCTGGCGCCGAAAAAGCTGTTGGACAAGCTGCGCTTTACCTGTCGTGGCAAGGATAAGCCTTTGACAGACGTGTGCAGCGATTTCAACAAGGCGACGAATGACGGCAGAAGTATGGGTGTATATTCCCAGCTTTTGGAGGATGCTATTGCTTCCATAATCAACGTGAAGGATGCTGACGATGTGGACAGCTTCCTGAGCGGTGAGGAAATCAGCTTCTTTGATAACAGTATTAAAGGACTGGATGATTTTGAACTGATTTGCTTCCTCGTTGTGCGAGGTGAGCAGTGATGTTAGGCTTACCGCAGACTACAGAAGTAAAAAAAATTATTCGCAAACGTGACTTATACAGCAAGTTTGAACTGAATACAGCGGAGCAGAAGGAGTTTGACGCAGCCATCAGGCAGATGACCATCGTCAACGAAATTTCCTTACGCACAATTCCTGCCTTGCAAAAGCAGGAGAAAGCTGTTTTTGTTTTGGCAGTACAGCTGAAGCAGGAGGGCTGTGCGGAAAGGCTTTTGCAAAGGCTGTGCAGGCTGATTGACCAACGCTTGCTGTTGGCGCTTTGCTATGAAGACAAGCTGCAGCTGGCGCTGTATTTCGATAACAGAATATTGCTCAATGAATTTATGCCTGTGGCTGAGCAGAAGGTGAATTTGCAAGGCACAAGCTTGAATGATATTTGGGAGCACCTAGCTCTGCAGGTGGCGCAATTAACGCCACGTGCAGGGCTTACACCTGCTTCCGTAATTGCCAACGCCGGCAGGCGGGCAGAAGCAGAAGCACAGATAGCAGCGCTGACGAAGAAAATGTTTGCGGAAAAGCAGGCACGCAAAAAACTGACCTTGCGTGAAGCAATAAACAAGCTGAAAAAAGAACTGGAGGATTTACAATGATGGAACATCTCAACATGCAATCTATGGATAAGGTTGCAGCAAACGTAGCGAAGATAAGGGAGCTATTCCCTAATTGCGTTACCGAAAGAATCAATAATGAGGGCAAATTGGAGCATGCCATTGATTTTGATATGCTGAAACAAGAGCTTAGTGACCATGTTGTAGATGGCTTGCAGGAACGCTACCAGTTTACCTGGCCGGATAAGCGCAAAGCAATTCTGGCAGCCAATGCGCCGATTAACAAAACCTTGCGCCCTTGCAGAGAAGAAAGCGTTGACTTTGACAATACGGAAAACCTTTATATTGAAGGCGACAATCTGGAAGTACTCAAGCTGTTGAGGGAAACATATTTAAGATCTATAGATGTTATATACATTGATCCACCATATAATACTGGCAATAATCTCATCTATAGAAATAATTACTATCAGGATGCTGAGGACTATTTAATTTCTAGCGAACAATTAGACGATTATGGAAACCATATGGTTTACAATTTATTAACAAATGGTAGATACCATACTGATTGGCTCAATATGCTTTATTCACGTTTAAAAGTATCTAAAGACTTATTAAGCGATAGAGGAATATTAGTTTTAACAATAGATGATAATGAAATTGAAACTACTACAATGCTATTAAATGAAATTTTTGGTGAAGAAAATCACTTAGCAACGATTATAATAAAAAATAATCCATCTGGGAGATCAACGTTAACGGGTGTATCTATTGCTCACGAGTATGCATTATTTTATGGTGCTAATCCAAGTGTAAAATTAGGTAGATTACCTAGAAATGATAAGCAGATTGCTAGATACAAAGAAATAGATCAATATGGACAATATGAATGAGTTAATTTTAGAAAACACGGAGGCTATAAAGAGGATGCTCCGACTATGTATTACCCGATATTTATAAAAAATGATTGCAGCTCATTTCGTATACCGAAGATTTTATGGAATAAAGAAATTAGTGAATACGAATTATTAGAAGAACCGATGGTTGATGAAATTATATCGTATCCAATTGATGAAAATGGAAGAGCTCGTAGATGGAAATGGGGTATAGATAGAGCAATTAAGAATCAAGCAGAAATGAAGGCCAATTTTGATAAAGATAAAAAGCCAGCAATTTATATAAAAGCGAGAATGAAAGATGAAGGAATGTTACCTCTAACAGTTTGGGATAATAAAATATATTCTTCGACTGAATATGGCACTAATTTATTAAATGAAATGTTTGATGGAAATAAATTATTCGATTATCCTAAATCTTTATATGCTGTTATGGATTCAATAAAAATAGCTTCTCATGGAAATGAATCTTTGATATTGGATTTTTTTTCTGGTTCAGCAACTACAGCCCATGCTGTTTTTAAATTGAATTTAGAAAACCATATATCTTCAAAATTTATTCTAGTACAAATACCAGAGAAATGCTCTCAAGATTCTGCGGCTTATAAGGCCGGTTATAAAAACATCTGCGAAATAGGCAAGGAGCGCATCCGTCGTGCAGGTCAAAAAATAAAAGAAGAAAACCCACTGACAACGCAGGATTTGGACATTGGATTCCGTGTTTTGAAATGCGACAGCAGCAACATGGAAGATGTGTACTTCACGCCGAAGGAATATATGGATAAACAGCAGAGCCTGTTCGTTGACAATATCAAAAAAGACCGCAGCGATGAGGATTTGCTATTTGATGCTATGCTGAAGCTGGATACGCCGCTTTCCAGCAAAATCGAAAAAATTACCATTGCCGGCAAAACTGTCTACAATGTGGCGCAAGGTCATTTGATGGCATGCTTTGATAAGAACGTAACGGATGAGGTTATCACTGCCATTGCCAAAGAGATGCCAAGCTATTTTGTTATGCGTGACAGCTCGCAGGCTGATGACAGCGTAGCGATTAACTTTGAGCAGATTTTCAACACCTATAGTCCGCAAACAGTGAGGAGGGTGCTGTAATGAAATTCAGTTTTAAAATTCAGCAGTACCAGACGGATGCTGTCAATGCAGTAGTTGACGTATTCAAAGGACAGGTGCGTCCTGCGCAGGATACCAGCTACTTTTTTGATCCGGGCAGACTTGTGCCGGTGAAAACAAAAAAAGCAAAGAATAGCAATGGTTATAACTTGTTTCAGCAGGAGCTTGATGAACAGGAAGCCAAGCAGGATATAATACTTGGTTATGCTAATGCGCCAATAAAATTGGATAAGGTGCAGCTTCTGGAAAATATTAAGCTTATTCAAGGCAATAATAATATAACTCCGTCGAAGGAGCTTATAGAAGGTCAGGGCAAGTGCAGTCTTGATATCGAAATGGAAACAGGTACAGGTAAAACCTATGTCTATATCAAGACTATGTTTGAGCTGAATAAGCAATATGGCTGGAACAAATTTATTATCATCGTCCCTTCTGTCGCAATCCGTGAAGGTGTCAAGAAAAGCCTGGAAACGATGGAAGAGCACTTCATGAGCCAGTATGGCAAGAAAGCGCGCTATTTTATTTATGACAGCAAAAACCTGACGAAGATTGATGATTTTGCCAAAAGCAACGAAATCAATGTAATGATTATTAATAATCAAGCCTTTGCCAAGTCCTTGAATGAGGAGAAGAATAAGGAAGGGCGTGGCGGTGATAAGGGTGCGTTGATTATTTACAGTGAACGTGATGAATTTGGTTCACGCAAGCCTATTGATGTTATTGCTAAAACTAATCCGATTTTGATTATCGATGAGCCACAGAAGTTGGCAGGCAATGTTACGCAAAAAGCAATGAAGCGCTTTAATCCGCTTTTCAGCATCAATTATTCCGCTACGCATAAACAGGAGCATAACGAAGTATACCGTTTAGATGCAATAGATGCCTATAATCAGAAGCTGGTCAAAAAGATAGAGGTTAAGGGCATTGAGGTTGTAAATCTTAAAGGCATCGACGGTTACCTTTACTGCGACAGCTTTGTTAAGTCCAAAAATAAGCCTCCTATGGTAAAGCTGGAATTTGAACAGCAGCTGAAAAGCGGTACTGTTAAGCGTGTTTTACGCAATTGTGCTTACGGAGATAATCTGTACGAGCTTTCTAACGGCATGCTGCAGTACGAAGGCTACAAAATCAGTGACATTGATGCCAACGATACAGGTTGCGTAAGATTTACCAACGGAGAAGAATTACATGGCGGTGAAGTTGCTAACAACAGTCAGGAAATGTCTGATTTACGTCGTGTACAGATTCGCGAAACCATTAAATCTCACTTTGAAAAGGAAGAACAGCTTTTTGCGCAAGGCATCAAAACCTTATCGCTATTTTTCATTGATGAGGTTGCCAAGTACAGATTATATGACGAAGATGGCACACAAAAGCTGGGCGAATACGGTAAAATATTTGAAGAAGAATATCAGAAAATATTCAGAGATAGGATGCAGGAGCTTTATCAAACACCTTATGGCGAATATCTGAGAAATATGGCTGCGGATGTAAGCGCTGTACATACAGGCTACTTCAGTATCGATAAAAAAGGCCATAGCGTTGACAGTAAATGTGAACGTGGCAAGGACACTTCTAACGATGAATCAGCCTATGATTTGATTATGCGTAACAAGGAAGCACTGTTAAGCTTTAATAATCCTGTGCGTTTTATTTTCTCTCACTCCGCATTGCGTGAAGGCTGGGATAATCCCAATGTTTTCCAAATCTGTACCTTGAAGCAGTCCAACAGCAATGTCAATAAGCGTCAGGAAGTCGGCCGTGGCATGCGTATCTGCGTCAATCAGCAGGGTGAGCGCATGGATGAAAGCGTATGCGGAGCTAATGTGCATGTGGTCAATAAACTGACGGTTATTGCGAGCGAAAGCTATGCTGGTTTTGTCGACAGCCTGCAGGATGAAATAAAAAAAGCTTTGTATGAACGTCCTGAAAAGGTATCTATAGAGTACTTCTTCGGCAGAGTAGTAAAGGTTGGCGATGAAACTTATAAAATTGAAGGCGAGCAGGCACGTCAGATAGTGAAATATCTTGATAGACATGATTATCTTGACGATGATGACAGAATCACCGAAAAATATAAGCAGGATGCCGCCAACGGTACTTTGGAGCCTGTGCAGGATAAGCTTAAGGATATTGAGCCTGCTGTACATGTACTGATCAAGAGCCTGTATGATAAAGACTCACTTGAGGAAATGATTACGAACGGTAATCAGACAACCGTTGAAAACAAGCTCAACAATAAGAATTTTGAAAAGCAGGAATTCCAGGAGCTGTGGAAGCGCATCAACCGTAAATGCGCCTATACTGTTAAGATTGACAGCAATGTGCTGATTGATAAGGCTGTGGCAGCGATTGATGCCAAGCTGCAGGTTACTCAGACGCTTTATACCTTGAGCGTCGGATATCAGAAGAATAATATGCAGGCGCATGAATTAGAGCAGAAAACCAGCTTTGTATCACCTTCGCATACTACAAATGTATTGAAAAATGCTCATGACAGCAGCTTGAAGTATGATTTGCTGCACGAGCTGACGCAACGGACTTCTTTAACACGTCGCACTGTTGCTGCTATTTTGAGCAGAATCAATATGATGAAGTACAGGAAATTCCGTGATAATCCGGAAGAGTTTATCAGCAAGGTTGCACGTCTGATTAACGAACAGAAGGCTGGCCTGATTGTAGAAGGTGTTACCTACAATACAACAAATGAAGTGTTTGACAAAGAAATCTTTACGGCGGAATGTCATCGTGTAGCTTTGTCTAAGGTATTTCCTGCGTTGCATGCCGTAACTGATTATGTTGTTACTGATGGTACAGCAGAGCAAAGTGTGGAGCGTAAATTTGTTGAAAATCTGGATAAAGCGGATGAAGTCGCAGTATACGCAAAGCTTCCGCGAGGCTTTTACATTCCGACACCTGTAGGCAAATATTCGCCGGACTGGGCAATTGCTTTCAAAGAGGGAAAGATTAAGTACGTATATTTCATTGCTGAAACCAAAGGAACTAATGAAAGTACGGAACTGAAATCTATGGAGCAAGCAAAAATTAAATGTGCCGAAAAGCTTTTTGAAAAGCTTTCCAATGGCGAAGTGCATTACGGTCAGGTAAAGGATTACAAGAGCCTGATGGATATTGTACTTGATAGATAAAACCACAACCGAATATGGAATAATTCACGCTGATAGTTTGCTTGTGCCTATGTGTACACTCTTTTTGTAAAATCTTTACACTTGCCGCTATAAGAACAGGCTAATAATTTTCCTCGTTGACAAATAGCAGTAACAGTAATATAATTTTTCTAATAGCAAACCATTAAGATAGAGGCGCGGAAAGCATGAGTAGGTTGTGGAGCGGGAGCTGAGAAGCATCACAAAAGGGCTAACGCCGAAGTGCAATGGCAGCCGTGTCGTTGTGCTGGGCCGTCAGTGAAAGCTGCCGGACTGTCGCTGCATCTGCAGCGGAGGGCTATCTCGGCTATGGGTGTGAATATTTATTTAGCATGCTAACCGTTGAGATAGGATCCAAAGGAAATATCTCAACGGTTATTTTTATGATTAAGGAGTGAACGACATGATTCGTGTTTTGGTAAATGGCGCGCTGGGCCGCATGGGCAGCGAGGTATGTAAAAAGGTATATAGCGAAGCTGATTTGGAGCTTGTAGGTGCTGTTGATATTAAGGAAGGCACTGTGCATCTGGGTGACGGCGTTAAGGTGACGACAGACCTGGTTGCTGCTATTGAAGCTGCCAAACCGGACGTTGTTGTTGACTTCACCCGTCCTGATGTTGTTATGGGCAATCTGCGCAAAATGCTGCCGCTTGGCGTGCATGCTGTAGTTGGCACAACAGGCTTCAGCGATGCAGATTTAAAAGAGGTTGATGAGCTGGCACGCAAGCACAACACCAGCCTGCTGATTGCTCCGAACTTTGCGCTCGGCGCTGTTGTAATGATGAAGCTGGCGTGTGAGGCTGCCAAATACTTCCCACATGTGGAAATTATCGAGAAGCATCACGATAATAAGCTGGACGCTCCGAGCGGTACTGCTATTATCACCGCACAAAAGATTGCTGAGGTGCGCAAGGCAATGCATCAGGGCAATCCTGATGAAAAGGAAACCATGGCAGGTGCGCGCGGTGCGGATTACGAGGGCATGAAGATTCACAGTGTCCGCTTGCCGGGTTACGTTGCTTCCCAGGAGGTTATCTTCGGCGGTCAGGGCGAAACTTTGAAAATCAGCACCGACCCGATTAACCGCGAATGCTACATGCCGGGCGTTGCGCTTGGCTGCCGCAAAATTGTTGACCAAGTAGGCCTGGTATACGGCTTAGATAAATTACTCTAAATAGTGAGGGGGAGAATTTTATGAAAAAGTATAACGTTGCTATTTTGGGCGCTACCGGTGCTGTTGGTACTGAATTTCTGAAGCTTATCGAAGAAAGAAACTTCCCGTTTGCAGAGCTGCGTCTGCTGGCTTCCAGGCGCAGCGCAGGCAAGCAGATTGAATTTATGGGCAAAACATATACTGTGCAGGAGGCTACCAAGGACTCCTTCGAGGGCATTGATATTGCTCTGTTCGCAGGCGGCAGCATTTCTAAGGAGTTTGCTCCCTACGCTGTGAAAGCCGGTGCCGTTGTTATTGATAACTCCAGCACCTTCCGTATGGACCCCGAAGTGCCGCTGGTTGTGCCGGAGGTTAACCCCGAGGACATCCTGAAGCACAAGGGCATTATTGCCAACCCTAACTGCTCTACAATTATTATGGTTATGGCATTGAAACCGCTGTATGACCTGGCACGCATTAAACGTATCGTCGTTTCTACCTATCAGGCTGTTTCCGGCGCCGGCAAGGAGGGCATTGACGAGCTCACCGACCAGACCAAGGCTTACAGCGAGGGCAGAGAGATGGAGGCACACATTCTTCCGTCCGCAAGTCTGCCGAAGCATTATCCGATTGCGTTTAACCTGATTCCGCAGATTGATGTTTTCCTTGACAATCTCTACACCAAAGAAGAGATGAAGATGATCAACGAAACCAGAAAGATTATGCATGATGACGAAATGCGCATCACTGCTACTACCGTGCGTGTGCCTGTATACCGCAGCCACAGCGAATCGGTAAACATTGAGTTTGAGCATGATTTGGAGCTGAAGGATATGGCAGCTGCAATCAACGCTTTCCCCGGCATTCAGATGATGGATGATCCTGCCAACCAGGTTTATCCGATGCCTTTATATACCTCGGAAAAATATGATTGCTTCGTTGGCCGTCTGCGCCGCGATGAGTCCAATCCTAACACCTTCAACCTGTGGGTAGTAGGCGACCAGATCCGTAAGGGCGCTGCGCTGAATACTCTGCAGATTGCTGAGGTTATGATTAAAAACGGCTGGTTAGAAAAATAATAATGCACCTCTGCGGTGTAAAGACTACCCGGCGTACAGTTTGTACGCCGCAGCCTTTCCGGCATCCGGTACATTTTACATTTTAATTTAAACATATGAGGAGCAATTTACATGAAAATCATTGTACAGAAATTCGGCGGCACCTCCGTCGCGAGTGAGGAAGCCCGCATTGCAGTTAAAAACAAGGTACAGCAGGCTATCCGTAACGGTTACTCCCCGGTAGTAGTAGTTTCCGCAATGGGACGCAAGGGCGCGCCCTACGCAACTGATACGCTTATCGGTACCCTGAAGGACGTTAACCTTTCTGTTAATGTGCGCGAGATGGATATGATGATGTGCTGCGGCGAAATCATTTCCGCCTGCGTAATGGCAGCAACCCTGCAAAAATTCGGTATCAACGCTATGGCGCTCACCGGCGGTCAGGCAGGCATCATCACCGATTCCCAGTTCGGTGCCGCACGCATCAAAAACATCAATACCTCCGGTCTTATCCGTCTGCTGGAGGCAGGCATCATTCCTGTTGTCTGCGGCTTCCAAGGTATGACGGAAAACAACTATAAATTTACGACCTTGGGCCGCGGTGGCAGCGACACTTCTGCTGCTGCACTGGGCGCTGCACTCAAGGCTGATTTTGTTGAAATTTATACAGACGTTGAGGGCATTATGACTGCCGACCCGCGCATTGTCGAGAAGGCTAATATTCTGCAGCAGATTTCCTATGCTGAGGTTTGCCAGATGGCACAGAACGGCGCTAAGGTTATTCATCCGCGTGCCGTGGAAATTGCTATGGGCAGCAACATTCCCATGTATGTTAAATCTACATTCAGCGATGCTCCCGGCACTCTGATTACCAGCGAACGCATCGGTCAGGGTAACGGCGGTGAAATTGCGATTAACGAATCCTGCGCCAGCGGCGTTGCTCATCTTAATGATTTGGCACAGTTCCGCATTGACCTGAACCCGCAGGATATTACTGCAGGCCGCAATCTGTTCGAGGATTTGGCAGATGCAGGCATCAGCGTAGGCTGCTTGAACCTGTCCGAGAAGGAAGCAATGTTTGCAGTATTTTCTCCGGACGTAGAGCACACCTGCAAGGTTCTTGATGCAACCGGCTTTAAATATACGCTGAACGAGGGCTGCGGCAAGGTTTCCGTTGTCGGCAGTGCTATGCGTGGCGTGCCCGGCATTATGGCTACCTTTGTAACTGCGCTTGCCAGCCACAATATCGCTATTCTGCAAACTGTGGACAGCGATACTACGATTTCTGCGATTGTAAAAGAGGAGCATTTGGTGGAGGCTGTAAAAGCATTGCATGAGGCGTTTAAATTATAAAGCATCGTCTGCGTCGTTATGTCTCCTCGACGTACGTGAAGTACGCCGTAAAAAATATAAAATCATTTAGATAATAAGCAATATATCATAGAGAATTTTAGTTTCTATTAGTTTTAAGAGGTGGAATTACAATGAAAAAACCGTATTTTGGCAGATTATTAACGGCTATGGTTACGCCGTTCAACGCTGATGGCAGCATCAATTATGAAGCCGGTGCAGATTTTGCCGACTGGCTGCTGGCTAACGGCAGTGACGGACTGGTAGTAGAAGGCTCTACCGGTGAAGCTGCAACCATGGACATGGATGAAAAAATTAAATTCATGCAGACCATCGTTGCACGTGTCAACGGACGTGCCAAAATTGTTGCCGGTGCAGGCACCAACTGTACTGCCAGCACTATTGACCTGGTTAAGAAAATGGAAGCCTGTGGTGTAGATGGCGTGCTCGTAGTAGGCCCGTATTACAACAAACCTACTCAGGAAGGCTATTACCAGCATTTTGCAGCCGTAGCAAAGGCTACTAAGCTGCCGATTATCGTTTATAATGTTCCGGGACGTACCGGCGGCAACATTGCTCCGGAAACTGTTGCACGTCTGGCAGCAGATTTCAGCAACATTGTGGCTATTAAAGAGGCAGCAGGCAATGTAGCACAAACTGCGGAGCTGTATCGCGTGCTTCCTGAAGATTTCTCCATTTACAGCGGTGATGACGGCCTGATTCTGCCGTTCCTGTCCGTTGGTGCCTGCGGCTTGATTTCCGTTCTGGCCAATGTCAACGGCAAACTGCTGCAGCAATTGATGCAGGCTTACAGCGAAGGCCGCGTTAAGGATGCCGCTGACCTCAACAAGGTTATGGTGCCGCTGGCTAAGGCTATGTTCATAGAAAGCAACCCGATTCCTATCAAGGCTGCAGTTACCAAGGTTACCGGTATTGAAGCAGGTGCTCCGCGTCTGCCGCTGACTCCTATCAGCGCTGCCGCTGAGGCTAAGCTGGATGCAGCTTTAAAAGCAGCAGGCATGATAAAATGAGCAAGCTGGTAGTAATTATCCAGTGCGACACAGTGCAGCAGCGTTGCTGTGGATACAACTGTACGCATGCCTTTTACAGCCGTGAGGGCAAGTTTGCCGGTTATCCAGAGGATACGCATTACATGAGCTTTACCTGCGGTGGCTGCTCCGGCGGTGCGCTGACGGTTAAGCTGGAGAATCTGGCGAAGCGCCTGCGCCGCTTTAAGGAGGATGGGCAGGAGATTTGCGTGCATCTTTCTACATGCATGGTATCGGATAATTCGCATAAGCCGCCTTGTCCGCATCTTGATTACATCCAAAAGATTTTGGCGAAAAAGAAGCTTACCAATATTGTTCATGGTACCTACGTTTCCAAAACGGCAACCAGACGCCGTGAGGAAGGCATTTACAAGGAATTTGAGTGAGCTTTGAATAAGCAATGAAAATACCCTGCGTATTGCCGTTGGCAATGCACAGGGTGTTTGTGTGTTGAGGTGAAAGAAGTTAAGTATCAAAACATGGCTTACTGCTTGCAAATGCTTGCAAATGTTTATCGCTGATGCTATACTTAGTTATAAGGGGGATGATAAATATGGCTAATACTACTGCTCTTTATGCAAGAATTGATAGCGATTTAAAAGAAAACGCTGAAAATGTATTACAACAGTTAGGAATCACGCCTGCATGTGCGATACAGATGTTTTATAGTCAAATTGTTCTCACTCGTAGTCTGCCGCTGAAGCTACGACTGCCGGTTCGCGAACCTGTGGCGATGGGAAGCTTGTCGCGAGAAGAGCTTGATGCCGAGCTGGCTAAAGGAATTGCTTCATTGAAAGCAGAAAAAACTTACTCTGCTGATGAGGTTGATGGAATCCTGGCGGAGGAGTTCGGCATATGAATTTATATCGTGTAGAATACTCTCAAGAAGCATTAGTTGATATTAAGAGCATTTACACTTATATTTCACAAATACTTCATGCTCCGCTTACGGCTAGAAGGCAGGTCAACCGTATTAGAAAGGAAATACGGGATTTAGAGGCTTTTCCTACCAGATATGTGTTGGTAGAATGGGAGCCGTGGGCAAGTATGAAAATGCATAGGCTGCCTGTAGATAATTATGTTGTATTTTATTTGGTGGATGAACAGGCAATGGCTGTGAAAATAGTACGCATAGTTTATGGGAGAAGAAATTTAGAGGATTTGGCCTAAAATAATAAGAACTGCCGCTAGGGATAATTGCTTTTGTCCTGAGCGACAGTTCTTTTATTATCTACACGTATTTACTCTTCGTCGTCAAATTTTTCGGGGAAGAAGATGCGCAGTGTTTTTTCATCAACTGTTTTGCCGAAGCTGTTGCCGATGAAGAAGCACAGCAGGGAAAGGCCGATGCCAAGCACAATCTGGTGCAGATCGAGCACCTTGATTTTTAAGACCATGGCCAGACAGTAGATGATAACGCCGCCGCCCATGGCTGCAATAGCGCCGTATTTATTGGCCTTGGGCCAGAAAAGACCGAAAATCAGTACCCAGAAGAAGGCTGTTTCCAGACCGCCGAAGGCAAACATGTTAATCTGCCAGATAACACTTGGCGGTTTGATGGCGATGGCATAAACAAAAAGGCCGAGGATAACAGTCGCGCCCAGGCTGTAGAGGCGAATTTGGTTATTGCTGAGCTGTTCTTCGCGCTTGCCCTTGATGTTCATGTAAACGTCCTTGACGATAGATGAGGACGAGGAAAGCAGCAGCGAGGATACGGTGGAAATGGTTGCTGCAATCGGTCCGATGATAATGACACCGGCCCAGAAGGGAGTGAGGCTTTGCACGATGGCGGCAGGCATGATGTTATCAACACTGTTGCCGTAGGCTGTGATAGGTCCGGTCAGAACACCCTTGCTAATGACACCGATCCAGGTTGCGACCAGTGTCATGGCGCCGATAACGACGGTACCGATAATCATAGCGTTGTGCAGCGCCTTGGTATCCTTGTAGCTGATGCCGCGGACAACGGACTGCGGCAGTGACAGCGTACAGATGCCGACGAGCAGCCATTGGCTGATGTACAGCGAAATCGGCATCTTGCCGCGGGAAAGCGGCTCAAGCATATCGGGATGCTGGGTGCTGATGTAGCTCATAATTTTGTTGAAGTCGCCGCCTGCGTGCATCATACCGCCCATGAGGATGCACAGGCCGACGATCATGGCGATGGCGCAGCAGGCATCGGTAACGGCAACGCCCTTAAAGCCGCCGATAGTGGTGTAAATGACAACAATCAGGCCGAACATCGTGAGGCCGGTGAGGTAGGAAAAGCCGGTTACTGCTTCGAAGAGCTTGGCAGCGCCGACGAACTGTGCCACCATGGTGGCACAGAAGAAGGCGACAATGACAACGGCCGCCATATTCGCCAGAAAGTCGGAATGATAGCGGGCACGCAGTACGTCGATTACAGTTACGGCGTCAATCTCACGCGCAATCAGGGCAATTTTTTTGCCGAACACGCCCAAGACGAGGAAGATAACGACTACCTGCACGATGGCCATGTACAGCCAGCCGTAGCCGATAACCCAGGCTACGCCCGGACCGCCAACGAAGGTGCTTACGCTGCTGTAGGTGGCAGCGGTGGTCATAGCCAGTACAAAGCCGCCGAGAGTACGGCCGCCGATGAAGTAATCCTTGGCAAAATCCTTTTGCCTGTTTTCCTTGGAGGTACGCTGGATGTAGGCGCTGATGCTCAAAAGAATCAGCAGAAAAGCCAGTGCTGGTAAAATATTTAAAATACTACTCATGCTGCTTATCCTCCGTGCTGTCATCCAAATCAAAGTTGACAAAAACCTTCTTTGTCAGAAAAACAGTAACGGCGATGGCAAAGAGCCAGGTGCCGACACAGCCGCCCCAAACCCAAAGAGGTGTATGCCAGAATGTAATATCGCTGTCTGCCAGTCCAAAGCCTGCCAAGCACCAGAAGATGATGACGGCGATGGTGGCAAGAACAGTTGCCAGCGCCTCACGGTTGGCCTGGCGAAATTTATCACTGCGCTTCATATAAACTGCTCCTTTCGTACAGACAATGCTGTCTGCTTACGTTAATAAATTTATTTTACCACAAAATATGCAGAAATACTTGCAAAATATGCTTAAAAGCATCATAAAATATCAGACGCCTGGTGTAATTTGACGGCTGTCTGTGTTATAATATATTTTGGTGATTAATTTGAAGAAAACAATGTTTAATTTAGCCACAATGTGGCTGACGCTGAGCGTCATTTTTTTTCTATGTGAATATGTAACCGGCATGCTGCAGGTTGTTACCTTGGGCGGTCTGGTGGCAGGCTCCTTTATCGAGGGTGCTTTTATGTGCCTGGGCTTGAAGCTGATGCATGTTATTGTCGACAAGCAGTTTTTGCTGACGAGGCTGCAGGAGCTGGCCAAACGCAGAAATGACTCCCTGAAGGCTATGCTGGTGATGGCTGCCTTCTCCCTGGAGGGTGCCGTAACCGTTTGCCGCATGCTGCCGGGTTATGACCTTAACTTTGGCATTATGCACGGTATTTTTCTTTTGCTGCTTTATCCGGCAGCAGCTATATTTATGGATAAGTTGATGTTAAAGGAGCAGATGGAGCATGGAAATTAAGCTGATTGCCAGCGATATGGACGATACACTTTTGAATAAGGACTGCCAAATTTCTCCGCGTAACGAGGCAGCTATCAGAAAGGCGCTGGACGCAGGCAAGATTTTTTTGATTGCCACGGGCAGAATGTACGTTTCCGTGCGTCCCTATGCGCAAAAGCTGGGTTTGGATGTGCCGCTGGTTACCTATAACGGCGCTCTCGTCAAGGGTAGCCTGAGCGGCAAGGTTTATTATGAACACAAGATGAAGCTGTCTACAGCCAATGAGGTGTTGGCGTACTGCCGTGAAAAGGGCTATTACCTGCAGCTTTATGTGGGTGACAGCATTTTGATTAAGCAGGAGAATGACTGCTCCCGCATGTATACCAAAATCAGCGGCATCCAGACGACTGCTATCGGTGAGGCGCTGTATCATACGGATGAAGCACCGTATAAGATTCTTGTTATGACCAAGAGCGAGGAATTCGCCGATGTATGGCAGCAGTTCAAGAAGGACTTTGCCGGCAAGCTGGATGTTACCAGCTCCAAAGACAATTTCCTGGAGCTGATGGAGCCCGGTGTCAACAAATGGGAGGCAGTTAAGAGCGTAGCGGCAAGCTACGGCGTACAGCCGCAGGAAATTATGTGCATCGGTGATTCCAATAACGATGTGAAGATGATTGCCAATGCCGGTATCGGCGTTGCTGTTGCTAATGCTAAGGACAGCGTGAAGCAGAATGCAAAAATCATTACGGCATCCAATAATGATGACGGCGTGGCTTTGGTAATCGAAAGCATTTTGACGCCGCAGGCAGCGGAATAAAATGAGGGAGCGTGTTTAGTGCGCTCCCTTTTAATAATGTAGAGATAAGGTTGGTGACAGTAATGGCAGAGGAAAAATCTTTATTGGAATATGTGCGCAGACAGGCGGAGCTTACGCAGCAGGATGATAAAAAGCAGCAGGCTTTGCAGGAAGCTCATGCACACGCTCACAACCATCCTAATAAGAAGAAGGTTGTCAACCGCCTGGCGCGCATTGAAGGACATGTGCGTTCTATCAAGACTATGGTAGATAACGACAGGGATTGCTCGGAGGTGCTGATTCAGATAGCTGCGGTGCGCAAGGCGTTGGATAATACAGCCAAGGTTATTTTAAAGGACCACCTGGAGCATTGCATTTTGCACGCTATCGAAAAAGGTGAGGGCAGCAAAAGCCTGGAGGATTTTGAATCGGCCATTGACCAATATCTGCGCTGAAGTTAAAAAGACTGCTCGTTAAGAACGTGCAGTCTTGTTTGAGATTACGCCAAAGCTACTCTTTGCTGCAGCTTGGGAACAAAAAACAGTAAAAAGCTGCTGCGAGCAATATAGAAGATGAGAAAGGCCAGCCACAGGCCGATGTTGCCATAAAGCGGGATAAGCGTAAAGTAGGCGGTAAGGTAACAGCCTGCGGTAAGCAGCATGGAGATGCAGATAGGCTTGGTGTAGAGCGCACCATTGAATACGCCGTAGTAGACGATACCGAGTGCGCTGATAAGCGGGAAGAAGGCTATAAACAAATCGTACTGCTGCGCCGTGGCAATAACGCTGTGCAGATTGGTGAAGCAGCCAAGAATGGTGTGACGGCAGCAATAATAGCCGACAGTCTGCAGCAGGCCGAAGCCGATGGCCCAGATAAAGCTGATCCGCAGCGTATCATTGAGCATGGAGCGGTCGTGCTCGCCGAAGGCAATGCCGGAATAGATGGCACCTGCCTGCGAAAGGCCGGTCAGAATATCGCCCATGATGAACTGTATCTGGAAAAGAATAGAATTAGCGGCCAAAAGCTCACCGCCGAAGGCTGAGCTTTGATGCATAAAGCTGTTGACCATGATAATCATGCAGAACATACGCACTGTGAGATGCGAACCGCATTGCAGCATCTGGCGGCAAGTGGGGCCGGAAAAGATTTTTCGCAGCGGAACTGCTGTCAGCGGCAGGGGCTTGTGCTTGGCATAAAAGTACAGAATAGCCAAAAAGCCGGTAATATTGGCGATGCAGGTAGCAGCAGCAACGCCGGTTACCTCATAGTGCAATACAATGACAAAAAGTACGTCCAGCAGCAGGTTGATGATGTTGCTGGCAAGTGCGGTGAGTACGGCAATGCGTACATGCAGCGTGCCGGCGAACCATCCCTGTGCAGTCTGGAAAACGAGCGTCAGCGGCATAATCCAGATGAGCATGCGATAATATTGCTCCAACATAGGCTTGGTTGCTGCATCGGGGTTGAAGAGCAGTAACGCTGTCCGCCAGATGGGCTCCTGTAAAATTACGAGCAGCAGGCCGATACCGAAGGCTGCAAGCACTCCGCGGATAAAAGCACCGGCAAGCAGCTTGGGATCGTGCTGACCTAAGGCTTGCGCCGCAAAGCCGCTGGTAGATATTTTCAGAAAGCCGAAAAGCCAATAGACTGTGCTGAAAATTACTGCGCCCAAAGAAACGGCGTTAATGTATGTATAATTCCCCAAATGCCCGACTACGGCAGTGTCGACGGCACCCATAAGCGAGGCCGCCATTGTAGAAAAGGTAAAGGGAAGACTTGTTTTTATAAACTTCATGTGAGATAATTTCATTGCTGCACCACATTCCTATTAAATTTCTTGCAACACTATGATAACCCCCTGCGGGGGATAATGTCAATAGGAACTATTATCGTTAATAGTATTTTTCTTATAAATTTCCCATTACATCTGTATGTTTTTTCAAAAAGAAGGGATATCTATGTCTATTCTGCCGATTTTCATACCGCATGCAGGCTGTCCGCATCAATGCGTTTTTTGTAACCAAAAGACAATTAGCGGACAGAAGCTGGCTGCTGTGGCAGGTGCCAAGGAACAGCTTGCGCGTTGGCGCAGCTGGCTGCAACCGAGCGCTGCCAACGAGGCAGCGTTTTACGGCGGCAGCTTTACCGGCTTGCCCCTGGAGCTGCAGGAGGAGCTGCTGACGCTGACGGATGCATTGCTTGCCGAAGGCTTTATCGGCAGCGTGCGCCTTTCCACACGTCCGGACTATATAGATGAAGAACGCTTGCAGCTTTTGCAGCAGCATGGTGTGCGACTGGTGGAGCTGGGCGTGCAGTCGCTTGATGACAGAGTGCTGGCGGCAGCGGAGCGCGGACACACGGCGGCGCAGGTGGCGCCGGCGGTGGCGCTTTTAAAACGCTTCGGCTTTCAAGTCGGCCTGCAGCTGATGGTGGGCATGCCTGAGCAGAGCTTTGCCAGCGTGCAGGAAACAGTGCGTAAGGCTATCGAGATGCATCCTGATGTGGCGCGCATCTATCCTTTGTTAGTAATCAAGGGTACGCCGTTGGCTGCGGACTACGCGGCGGGGCATTTTGCACCGCTGACACTGGAGGAGGCCGTGACGCAGGCAGCCTGGGCTTATCGCGAGCTGACGGAAGCAGGCGTGAATGTTATCCGCATCGGCCTGCAGCCTGACGATGAGCTGTGCGCACCGGGCAACATTCTTGCGGGGCCGTTTCATCCGGCGATGGGTGAGCTGGTAAAAAGCAGGGTGCTGCGTGACAAGATTACCACGCAATTAGCCAAGCTGGCTGACTGCGGTGCTGTTGATATCCTTTGTCCTGCACGCTTGGAATCAAAGCTGCGCGGGCAAAAAAGCTGCAACTTGCGCTATTGGGAGGAATGCTTCCCTAGCCTGGAGCTGCAGATAATTCAAGATAAGGCAGATGAGATAAGAGTATGTCCACATGTAAATCCTTTGCACCAATCGTAGATGAGCACAGCAGAATATTGATTCTCGGCTCTATGCCGGGGATAAAATCGCTGGAGCAGCAGGAATATTATGCGCATCCGCAAAACCGCTTCTGGCGTCTGCTGGCGTTGCTTTTAAATGAGGACGTGCCGCAAGATTACGCTGCCAAGCAGGCTTTGCTGCATAAGCATCACTTGGCGCTGTGGGACACGCTGGGCTATTGCGAGCGTGACGGCAGCTTGGACAGCAACATCAAAAATGAAGCGCCGAACGCTGTCGTTGAGCTTGCAGGCGAGCTGCCGCATTTGCAGGCGGTAGTCTGCAACGGCGGTAAGGCGGGTGCGGCCTTTAAAAAATATTTTGCAAAAAAAATGCCTGAGCAGGTGCAATTTTTTTATCTGCCGTCTACAAGTCCTGCCAACGCGCGCCTGCGTTTGGAGGATTTGGCAGAGCGCTGGCAGGTTATTTTGCAATTTTTAGCATAAGAGAAGTTCTGCAAGGTGTAAAAAAACACCGTTTTATGATACAATAAAAAGATATAATAACTGACTTAGAGAAAATGGGTGATTTCTAGTGCGTTTAAAGTCCTTTTCAACCTATGGCTTTAAATCCTTTGCTGATAAAACTGAATTGACCTTTGACAAGGGAATTACTGCTGTTGTCGGACCGAACGGTTCGGGCAAGAGCAATATTTCGGATGCCATCCGTTGGGTGTTGGGCGAGCAGAGCGCCAAGTATCTGCGTGGCAGCAAAATGGAGGATGTTATCTTCTCCGGCAGCGGCAAGCGCAGAGCGTTGGGCGTAGCGGAGGTCACCGTTGATTTTGATAACAGCGACAGAACACTGCCGCTTGATTTTGAGCAGGTAAGCCTGACGCGCCGCATTTTCCGCAGCGGTGAAAGTGAATATGCGATTAATAAGAAAAGCTGCCGTCTGAAGGATATAATTGACCTGATGGCAGATACCGGTCTTGGTAAGGGCTCGATGTCCATTATCGGCCAAAATAAAATTGATGAGGTCTTAAACAGCCGTCCCGAGGACAGACGCAGTTTGTTCGAAGAAGCAGCAGGCATCGCTAAATATCGTCTGCGCAAGAAGGATGCGGTACGCAAGCTTGACGATACGGCCAACAACCTTACGCGTATTAACGATATCCGCAGTGAGGTAGATGCGCAGGTAGAGCCTTTGGCGCAGGCAGCAGCCAAAACTCAGCAGTTCAACGAGCTGAGCGAGGAGCTGCGCCGTTGCCGGTTATCTGTACTTTTGCGCCGCTTGGACGCTTTGGAGGAAACCGGCAGAGAGCTGCAGGCGAAAAAGGAAGCGGCGGCAGGTGCTTATTCCGAGCAGGCAGCGAAGGTAGGCAGCATGCAGGCCGAGGCCGTAAAGGTACAGCAGGAGCTGGATAAGCTGGCCGAGGCTTATAATAAATTACAGGATGATATCAAGAACCGCGAAACTGCTTTGGAAAAGCTGCGCGGCGACCAAAAGGTTTTGGATGAACGTGTCAGCCAGAACGAAAAGGCCGGCGAACGCCTTGTGCAGCGCAATGAACGTTTAGAGCAGCAGGTGCGTGAGCAGGAAGCAAGAATGCAGGAGCTGGCAGCAGAGTTTGATGCTGTCGAAAAAAGACATGCTGTGGCCGATGGCGCTGTAAAGCAGCTGCAGGCGCAGCGTGACGAGCAGAGCGCCAAGCTGGAAGAGGCGAAGCGCAATGACGAGCAGGCGCAGTCACAGTTCTTCAGTGGCATGCAGGAGCTGATTAATCTCCGCAACGAGCTGCACAATCTGGAACAGGAGCAGGAGCAGCGCGCACGTCGCCGCGAGGCCCTGAAGAAAAGTATAGAAGAAGCCGAGGAGGCTGACCGTCAGGCACAGGAGCAGTATAACAGCCTGCTGGAGCAGCAATCGCAGTGCGCTCACGGCATGGAGCTGGTGCGCAAAAAGGGCGAGGAGCTGCGCAGTGCCTATGATGCAGGTCAAAAGGAGCTGCAGGCTGTACGCAGCAGTCAGCAGCAGTGCCAACGTCAGCTGACTGCGGCCGAAACACGCGAGCAGAGCTTAAAGCGTCTGCAGCAGAGCTACGAGGGCTTCAGCTACGGCATCAAGGCGGTGCTGAAGGCTCAGGAGCCTTGGCGTGAGCAGGTTGTAGGCGTGGCAGCGGAGCTGCTGCAGGTAGAAGATAAATATGTCGCTGCTATCGAAACCGCGTTGGGCGAGGGTGCGCAGAACCTGGTGATGCGCTCGGCCAATGCGGCGAAGGAAGCGATAGCCTTTTTAAAGCGTACTGGTAGCGGACGCGCAACCTTTCTGCCGCTGGATACCGTACAGCGTCGCGGGCCGAACCGCGAGGAGGAAGCACTGGCAAAGCTGCCGGGAATTCTTGGCTATGCGGTAGATTTGATTGGCTTCAAGCCCGAGGCGGAAAATGCGGTACGCTTTTTGCTGGGCAGAGTGCTGATTGCCGAAAACATTGATGCTGCCTTGGCTGCGGCAAAGGCCGGACGCTACCGTCTACGCGTAGTTACGCTGGACGGCGATGTTGTAAATGCCGGCGGCAGTATGAGCGGCGGCAGCAAAAAGCATAAGGAAGGCTATTTGAGCCGTAATGTAGAAATTGCGCAGGCTGCGGCGCAGGTGAAGCACCTGCATGCCGAGATGCTCAGCTGGCAGGAAAAGCTGGAGGAGCTGGAAGCAACCGAAGGAAATCAGAAGGAGCAGCTGCAGCAGCTTGCTGCACAGCTGCGTCAACAGCAGCTGAAGGCCGACAGGCTTAAGCTCAATCTGGAGCAGGTGCAGCAACAGAAAACGCGCGACAACGAACGCCTGCTGCTGCTTTTGGATGATCGCAGCAATATCACTGCGGCCTATATGGCAAACCGTGATAAGGTTAAGGAGCTACGTACGGCAGTTGCCGAGCGCGAGGGACAGGACACTGAAGCCAAGGAGCTTTTGGATAGTCTGAAGAAGGAAATTGCTAAATACGGCAGCGCGGTTATCGCCTTGGATAACCAGCTGCAGGATGCCAAAATTACGCTGCAGACCTCGGCCGCACGCACGCAGGATATCAGCAAGGCTATGCACAGCCTCGATCAGGATACACTGCGGCTGCAGGAAGAAATTGCTGCCAACCAAAAAGAGCAGGAGCGCAGACAGCAGGAAATTGCCGACTGCGATGTGCAAAAGCAACGCCTGCAGCAGCAAAGCGACGAGCTGCTGGCACAGCTGCAGCAGATTCTGGGCGGCAAGGATGACTTTGCTCAGGAGCGCGGTAGCCTGCTTGATAAACAGCAGGATATTGAAAAAGAGATTGCCGGACTGCGCAAGCAGGTGAATGACAGTGAAGCACAGCTGAAGCAGACAGAGCTGGACCTGGCGCGGCACGAAAGTAACTGCGGCCATATACGTGAGCAGCTGCAGCAGGATTATCAGCTGGATGAGGCGGCGGCGCGCGGTCAGAATTTTGCCGAGCTGCAGGAAATGGATCTGGCGACGCTGCAAAAGCAGGAAAGCCGTCTGACACTGCAGATTGCGGATTTGGGACCGATTAACGCAGCAGCGATTGAAGAATATAACGCAGTGAAGGAGCGCAGCGAATTCCTGTGTAAGCAATATAATGATTTGTGTACAGCAAAGGAAAATCTGGAGGCTGTTATCGCAGAAATCAACAGCGGTATGACCAAACGCTTCAAGGAGGCCTTTGCCAAAATCAACGAATACTTTGCGCAATGCTATGTCAAGATATTTAGCGGCGGTACGGCGGTGCTGCGGCTCACCGAGCCGGATAATCTGCTGGATTCCGGTATTGATATCGATGTACAGCCGCCCGGCAAAAAGCTGCAGAGCCTGTATCTGATGAGCGGCGGCGAAAGAGCACTGACGGTTATCGCACTGCTCTTTGCGCTTTTGAGCTATCAGCCATCGCCGTTCTGTATCCTGGACGAAATTGACGCGCCTTTGGATGATGCCAACATTCAGCGCTTTGCCGATTTCCTGCGGGATTATGCAGGAAACACGCAGTTTATCGTGATTACACACCGCAAGGGAACAATGGAATGCGCTGATATCATGTATGGCGTAACTATGGAAGAATCCGGTGTTTCTAAATTATTATCCGTAAAAATAAATGCAAAGGAGAATGAATAATGGGATTTTTTGAGCGTTTAAAGGAAGGCCTTTCTAAAACAAGACGCAACTTTACTGACCGCATTCAGGAGCTTGTAGGCCTGTCTGCAACGATTGACGATGATTTCCTTGATGAGCTGGAAATGATTCTGCTTTCTGCCGACGTGGGCGTAAAAACTACCGAAAAGCTGATCGACGCAGTGCGCAAGGCTGCGAAGAAGAAGGAAATCAGCGGTACCGAGGATGTTATTCCCTTCCTGAAAAAATATATGGCAGAGATGCTGGCAGACAGCGGCCAACGTACACGTATCGGTGCTAAACCGACTGTTATCCTGGTTGTTGGTGTTAATGGCGTAGGCAAAACTACTACTATCGGCAAGCTGGCAAATTACTTCACTCTGTTCAAATACAAGGTTGTTCTGGCAGCAGGCGATACCTTCCGTGCCGCAGCAGGCGAACAGCTGCAGATCTGGGGCGAGCGTGCGCACTGCGACGTTATCCGCCATGCAGAAGGTGCCGACCCGGCGGCAGTTGTGTTTGATGCTATGAAGGCCGCTATTGCGCGCAAGGCCGATATTCTTTTCATTGATACCGCAGGCCGTTTGCATAACAAGGCTAACCTGATGAACGAGCTGGAAAAAATTCACCGCATTATTAAGCGCGAAATTCCCGAAGCTCCGCACGAAACCTTCCTGGTTCTGGATGCTACCACCGGCCAGAACGCTATCAATCAGGCTAAGGTGTTTATGGAAACCGCCAAGGTTACCGGCGTTGTACTCACAAAGCTCGACGGCACTGCTAAGGGCGGCGTTGTTGTGGCAATTAAGGAAGAGCTGGGACTGCCGGTTAAATGGATTGGCGTAGGCGAAGGCATTATGGACTTCCGTCCCTTTGAGCCGGATAAGTTTGTGGAAGCACTTTTTGACAGCGGCAAATAAGAGGCTGCTTTCAGATAGCAGGCGTTAAGGCCTGGCTTATATTATTATAGTAGAAAATCTCCCGAGCTGCGTTTGGCAGCGTGCGGGAGATTTTTTGTGCTGGCAGAGAAAAAGCCGTGCGCAGTAGCGCACGGCGGTGGTGGCAGAATTTTTAGTTATAGGTTGACTATTTTTGTTCAGCCTTCAGCTTCTCAATCTGTTCGATAGAAAGAGTAGTAGCTTCAGAGATAAACTGCAGAGAGTATCCCATATTTAACATGCGTTTAGCGATTTCAGTTCTTGCTTCAGCTCTACCTTCAGCTCTACCTTCACGTCTTGCATCTGACATAAGGGGAGTTAAAAGCATAATTTACCGCCTCACTTTCTTATCAAGCTTGCTTCTCTACATGCATATCATTCTTCAGCTTTTCTATATCATCAATAGACAGACCGGTAAGCTCAATGATTTCTTGCAGAGAATAGCAACCCTTAGCCAGCATAAGCTTAGCGATAGAAACTTTTTCATCAACTCTGCCTTCGCGCCTCTCATCTAACAAACGTGCTTCTAAAAGCATAAATTCTCGCCTCACTTTCGAATCAAGCTTAAGATAGCTGATTTCATCGTCAATCTGTCTGGTGAAATCGCTATTTATAATATGGTTATTAACATAATCATAAAAACTTTTGATGTCCTTGGAGATATTGCCGTGGGTACCCTTAGTGTTCAAAATCATGGTAGTTGCTTCATCAGGCAGCTCCAGCTCCAAATCCTCCAGACAACGCTTTTTAAAGGTATAAACATAATTGCCCTTGGCAAAAAAATCAAAGACACAAATAAATATGATATAGGTTGGCGGCAGCAGGTCATAATCCTGGCCCTTTTGCAGTAAGTCGATGTCCATCAACGCCTGATAATAGCGTGTACGCTTGGGCAGCACATAATTTTTAGTGTCTGGATTTTTAATATTATTGACCTGCATTTCCAAGTTATAATGCGTGTTCTTGTCGTCCGCCACGATGATATCCAGACGAATGCCACGACTTGCATAGTCAGGCTCAAGAGATTTTTCAGCCTCGAAGTAGCTGATGTCAGCAATTTTAATCTGCAGTAATTCCTCTAAAAGGTGCATGCAGATGCGCTTGCGTGACATGACCTTTTTAAAGATGAAGTCGCTTTGAATCGTCAGATTTTCAAATTTTGTTGCTAAGTTTTTCATATGTTTCCTCCTTTGATTATAGCATAAAGTTAGGCAAAAATATATAAGACAGCAGATATAAAAAAAGCGCCTGCCGAAAGCTCGACAGGCGCCACTGGTCCGCACGACCAGGCAAGAGCTCCGCAAAATTGCGGCTACCCATGCAACTAAGGTTATTATAACATAGAGAAAGAATAAAAACAATAGTTCATAAAACAAACATTTTTATAGACAAAAGCGCTCTAGGTTTTTGCCAAAAAGGCAAATGCTAAGAATATCTTCTGCTTTTTTCTATTTAACCAGATAACAATTCGTGATATACTTATTATGATTTGCAATTTTGCTAGTGCTATGAGGATAAATTCAAAGCGTAACAAAATATTGTGATGCATGTGCTTTGAATAAATAATTTATTGAGGAGAAAGAGCTTATGATTATAAAATATGCAACTAAGGAAGATATTGCCGCGATTGCCGCAGTGGAGGCAGAATGCTTTCCGCCGGCGGAGGCTGCAACAGAAAAGGAATTGATTGACAGAGTAAAATATTACGGTAATCATTTCTGGCTTATGTATGAGGCTGAAAAGCTGATTGCCTTCGTGGACGGCTTTGTAACGGATGAGCCTGATTTGACGGATGAAATGTACGAGAAGGCAACGCTGCACGATGAAAATGGCGCGTGGCAGATGATTTTCGGTGTCAATACAATTCCTGCTTATCGCAAGCATGGCTATGCCGGTGAGCTGATTCACTGTGCGATTGAGGATGCCAGAAAGCAGGGGAGAAAGGGCCTGGTGCTGACCTGCAAGGATAGGCTTGTTCATTATTATGCTAAATTCGGTTTTACCGATGAGGGTGTGTCCGAGAAATCTACGCATGGCAATGCTGTCTGGCATCAGATGAGGCTTACATTTTAATCGGGGGAGCTTAAGGGAATGCTCTAATTTGGCTTGTACATCATGACAATATTGCTGCTATATATCTAATGTAGAAAAGCTGTATGTCGAATAAATAAGCAGCTGCGCATGCAAAAAGCCTGCGCAGTTTTTTCTGTCTGCGTTCTGTAAAGCGTTGCCGATGGCTTAGTTGGCAACGTAACGACAGACAAAATTTGTCAGAAATGTGAAGAAAATAGTTTACGCTTTTTTGTATATGTGTTACAATATTTATGTTATAGAATTATGCGACTTTTTTGGATGTGATTGATATAATGCAAAAGGAATTGATTATGCGCTGTTTGCCGACGGCCTTCTGCCATGCTTCAACAGTATTGGTGCTGCCAGACGGCAGCCTGCTGTGCTGCTGGTTCGGCGGTACGCATGAGGGCGAAAGCGACGTGGGTATCTACCTAAGCAGGCGCACGGAAGCAGGCTGGAGTGAGCCAAAGCTGCTGGTGAACGGGGCGGCGGCAAACTGGAATCCGGTGCTTTTTGCGGGCGCGGACGGTAGATTGCTGCTGTTTTACAAGCAGGGCCAGCAGATTGCCGACTGGCAGACGTGGCTCTTGCAGTCGACGGATAACGGCGAAACCTGGAGCGGACCGCAGGAGCTGGTGCCGGGTGATGTGAGCGGCGGGCGCGGGCCTGTACGCAACAAGCCGTTGCGCTTGGCGAGCGGACGCATTCTTGCCGGTGCTTCTACCGAACACGGTATCTGGAAAGCTTTTGCCGATATCAGCGATGATGACGGCGCAAGCTGGCATAAATCCTCTGCAGTGCAGATTGATGGACTGCAGTATCAGGCAGGCGAAAAGACTGCCGACAGTAATATTGCCGTAAGCCAGCAGTCCTTTTACGGACGCGGCGTAATCCAGCCGAGCCTGTGGCAGAGTGCGGACGGCAGTGTGCATATGCTGCTGCGCAGCAGTGAGGGCTTTGTCTATCGCAGCGATTCTGCGGATGAAGGCGAAACCTGGTGCAGTGCCTATGCTTTGAGCCTGCCGAACAATAACAGCGGTCTTGACTTGGTGCAAACTGCCGGCGGTGTACTTTATCTGGTGTGCAATCCTGTTGCTGCCAACTGGGGACAGCGTTCTCCCTTAAGTCTGTTCAAATCCACAGATGAGGGTGCGAGCTGGCAAAAGCTGCTTGATTTGGAAACAGAGCCTGCGGAATTTTCCTATCCGGCGATTATTGCCGACGGCGAAGATATTGTGCTCACCTATACTTATAAGCGTTGCAATATTGCTTGTGTAAAATTGAGCGCGGATGAACTTGTTACCCTTTAAATTTAAAATATAAGGAGATGTAAGACAATGAAGAAAATTTTAGTTGTGCTGATGGCTATGCTGACCATGGCTGTTATGCTTACCGGTTGCGGTGGCGACAGCAAAAAAGCAGCTTATCCTGCAGACGGAGATATTTCCGTAATTATTCCTAAGGCACCGGGCGGCGGTACCGATATCTCTGCCAGAGGCTTGATCCAGTTCATGGAAAAAGAGCTGAAGGGCAGCAAATTTGTTCCCGTAAACAAACCCGATGGCGGCGGTGTAACCGGCATGGTAGAGCTGGCTAACGCTAAACCCGACGGCCATACTCTGGGCATGGTTACCGTTGAGCTGGCTATGTTCCCGCATCAGGGCAAATGCAAAAACACCTATAAGGATTATGCAGCTATCTGCGCTCCGATTGCAGCTCCGGCAGCTTTGATTGTGCCGAAGGATGCTCCTTATAACAGTGTAGACGAATTCGTAGCCTTCGCTAAGGCAAACCCCGGCAAGGTGAAAATGGGTAACTCCGGTATCGGCGCTATCTGGCATATTGCCGCACTTTCCTTTGAAGAGGAATTCGGCGTACAATTCAAGCATGTACCGTATCCGAAAGGATCCGCTGACATTGCCGCTGCTCTGGCAGGCAAGCACATCGATGCAACTCTGGCTGACCCGTCTGTTTTCAAGAGCCAGGTAGATGCAGGCAACCTGAAGATTCTTGCTGTTATGGCTGATACCCGCAGCGCAATCTATCCGGATGTTCCGACCTTCAAAGAGCTGGGTCACAACATGACCGTTCGCGCTTGGGCAGCACTGGTTGCTCCTAAGGATACTCCGAAAGAAAAACTGGAAGCTCTGCGCGCTGCTGCTAAAAAGGTTTGCGAATCCAAGGAATTCAAGGATTATTTCATGAAACAGGGTATCGACCCGACCTGCATTATCGGTGCCGATGCTGATAAGATGATGGCTGAAGACCATGCAATGTATGAAAAATTCCTGAAGAAAGCAAAATAAAATCGCCGTAAGGCGTAAATGAAAATGCCGACGCTGTAACCTGGAAGGGTTGCGGACGTCGGCGTTTTTTGTTGATGAGCTTGTCCAAAATAATATAGTAAATATATTATTTTGTAAAAAGGAAATCTTCTGATAGTAATTCTTGACAAAACTTTATGTAAGTGCTAAACTGAAATTAGTACTAAAACGAGATATAGTGCAAATAAAGTATCTTTAATAAAACATACAGCTTTTGATAAAAGAAGCAAATTTCAGCTTCTGCCTATCTCGAATACAATAGAATATAAGCCTAGTCTGGAGGCTTCGTCCCACGCGGATGAATGCTTTGCAGGGAAGTTTGATGAAATTTCAACGCTGTTCCGCAACTGTAAAAAAGAGTCGCTGCATTATTAGGAAAAAAACTAACCTCTTACAAAGGAATGCTTCGATGATGACTTTAAGCCAGGGTACTGACAGACAGGTGTTTAGTAAAGGTCTACGAGAACGGACTTTATTAATTATTGGTAGTGCTTTGACTATAATAAATTAAGTGTCCTTTTTGCTTGATCTTGTGCTGAACAGAAACGGATATAGCACAGCTTAAGTAAAATTAAGCTGTGTTTTTTATTTTATAACTGTTAAGAATAAGCAAAAAGCTCTTCAGGCAGGGTTGCCGCAAAATCATTGCCGTGATGGTAGCGTCTGCATATTTTTGTTATGAAGTCACAAACTGTATTGATGAGTAGCAGTTTGCGGGGTTTTCATATATATTTGTACGGAGCTGTTATCTGTACAAAGGAGTCAGCAGAAACAGTAGTTGTTTCTGCTAGTTCCTTGCTTTTTGATAAGGGGGAATATATCATGAAGCTAAGTCAAAAAAAGTGGAAGTCACTTATTTCAGGTGTTCTTCTCGCAGCCAGTGCATCTAGCTTTCTCATAGCACCGGTATATGCCGCTGATTACAGCAAGCCTCTCATAGGCACGCTAAAAAAGGACAGCGAGATACTGAGTCCCGATGGTAATACCGTAACAGAAAATGACGGTAAACTTATCTATGATTTCCAAGGAAAGGACCATACCTTTACTATTACCAATAAGGATGGTATTACTGCCCGCAAAGACAGCGTTTATAATAATGTAGGCGTAGACGGCAGCTATGGCACGCTCCATATTTATCAGACAAACAACAAGAGTAATGCTTGGGCTGGTGTAAACGGTTTTACTGCAAACAAGGGCATTATTGTTGTCAACAGTAATCTGGATATCACTGCCACCTCGGAATATTCTTCTGTTGGTATTGCGGCAGCCAATAAGGGCAACCTGATTATCAACGGTAATGTAAAAATGCGCACGGATAATGCAGAAAAGCCTTGGGGCATCATTACCAAGAATGTTCATGGCAATGTAGGCCCCGGCGGTGCAACCAGCATGGGTGGCGATGCCAACTATACAGGCGCCCGTTGGCAGCCTGCAGGTATTTCCGTTGACTATACCCGCGGTGATGTCACTGTCAACGGTAATGTGGATCTTGCTGTACGCGGTACAGCTGTAAGAACCGATGCTTATCAGGCTGACGGTGATGTACCGGCTTATGATTTGGGAACTATTTCTTTGCTGGGTAATTCTATCCGTATCGACACACCGTACAGAGAAGAAAACTTTGTTGAAGGCTTCGGCAAATTTATCGAACCGTATTATGCTCTGGCAAGCTACGGCGGCACGATTAACGTAAATGTAAAGAATCAGGAAGCACAAAACGGCAAGGTAGAAATGGTCGGCAACGTGCTGGCAATGAAGTCCTCTGATGAGGCCGGAAAGGCTATGGTTTATCAAAACGGTCGCCTTAACATCGGCCTGACCACGCAGGATTCCTCCTGGAAGGGTGTAATTGACAATGCCGGTACTGAAAAGGCCGGTGAAGTAAATCTGTGGCTGCAGAACGGCGCGCAATGGATTTATGAAAATGCATCCCGTAAGGACGGCCTTGATGCAAGTAATCTTGCTGATTACAGCAGACCGTACTACGAAAAATATGACGGAATTTCTCATCTGAGCAGCCTTGTCGGCGGCAAGGATAAGGCATCTGCCGGTATCATCAGAGTAAACGATAATGATCCTATTCATATTGCCAATGCCGAAGGTGTTACCAAGGTATGGTATGAGCATGATGATGCTACACCGGGTAACATTATCGGCGGTGATGTTAAGGTTCTTAATGCTAAGACCGGCACCGAGATGATGCTTTATACCGGCAACAACGGCATCAGCAAGGGCTTTGCCGAAGGTGATACAGCTGCAGAGAAAAATAATGTCAGCGAAGTATTGAACTCTTTGGCACACAAGCTGTGGTATATGGCAGGCGACAGCAACCTTACAGGCAGCGTATCCATTGCCGAAGGCCTGACAGCTTCCTCTGTAACTATGAAGACAGGCAACATTACCTTTGCCGAGGGTGGGCAGGGCTTCTATGACTATACTCCTGAGAAAGACGATAAGACCTATGCAACCGGCCCGATTGTAAAATCCGAAAATATTGGCGAAACACGTGAAAGCGATGTCAACGGCATTGTTTCCGTTAATGTTACCGAAGCTCAGGATGGGGTGTCCGGTAATGCTCCCAGTGCTATGTATGCAGCAGGCGAGGCAGAAGGTCCGCTTGTTGTTGATTTACAGGGCCACACCTTGAAGCTCAATGCCAACAATCAAACTGCTAATTATGTGTCTACGGTTTACGTTGATGAAAACAAGAGCATGGAGATTAAGGATTCCAAGGGCAATGGTGTGCTGAAGGTTTCTGCCGGACTTGGTGCTGATGGCAATGCTGATACTAAGGCTAAGTATGTCTATGGCATTCGTGTAGGCGAGGGCGGCAACCTTACTGCAAATACCGATGTTGAGATAGACGGAGTTAAATCTAGTGCTACTCAGCGTGCTTATGGTGTATATGTAAGTACCAAAGGCAATGTTGTATTCGAAAAAGATCTGACCATCAAGAATGTTCAGACCGGCAACAAGGTTGGACCGAACACTGCCGGTATTTATGCAGACAGTTCTTCAAGTGCAGATGCGCCTATTAATATAACTGTTAAAGGCAATCTTAATATTGAAAACGTATTGGGCAGTGCAATCCGTGCATTGAATACTTCAACTATATCTACTGCCGGTGCAACTATTAAAGCTGCCGATATGTCTAACGGTACGGATTATAGCCAATATTATGCTTTGCAGGCCAACAAGGGTATCATTAACCTGAATACAGGTGAAGGCATTACTGCCGGAATTTTGGACGTTACCGGTGACATGAAGGTAACTGATAATAAAGCTTCTGTTATCAATGTCAACATGACCAAGGGTTCTCAATGGACAGGCGCAGTAAGCAATATTCCAGGCAGCACTTATAATGCACCGACCGGACAGTTTAATCTGACAATGGCCAAAGGTTCTGTATGGAATCATGAAACCGGTCGTTCGGTAGATACGCTGAAGACAACTTTTGCCGGCAGCAATGTTTCTAAGCTGGATGGTTCAGGTGTAATTTACCAAAATTCCGACAAGGGTATTACCGTATATGATTATAGCGGTGACACCACTGTTGTTTACGGCCATGATGCCGATAATCCGCAGAACATCACCGGGGGTGACTTCACTGTCAAGACAGCAGATGATGGCTCGAAGATTACTTTGGTAACCGATAGCCAAGGCATTAATGCCGGCTTTGAAGCTAGTGATACTGCAACAGAAAAGAATAATGTTAAGGAAGTGCTGAATAAGCTGGCTAATAAGCTGTTCTACACCGGTTATAAAGATGCAAATCTAGACGGCGTAGTGAAGATTGCCGATGGTCTGACAGCGTCTAGTGTAAGTGCTATTGTAAAAGCCTCTGGCGATATTACCTTCTCTGACGGCAGCAACGGAACGAAAAAAGCAGGACAGGGCTTCTATGACTATACTCCGGAAGAAGATAAGCCTGATTACAAGACTGGTGCTATTACTAAGTCGGAAAATATCAGTCTGAACCGCGAGGTAGACGATAAGGGTGTTGCACATATTAATGTAACTGAATCGAATGCCGGTAATAATAAATTTGCCAGCGCTCTTTACGCAGGTGAAGAAACCTATCCGTCTAAACCGATGACTGTAAATATGTCCGGTAAAGGTCTGGCTTTGAATGTTGCACAAACTGGCGGACAGGCAGCGGCTATTTACGCAGGCGCTAATACTTATATCAAGGTTATTAATCCGTCCGCAGAGCAAAAGCTTTCTATTACAGCTAATAATACGGATAGCAGAGGCTCCCATGGCGTTTACGCTGACGGTAATGCACATCTGAATATTTCCGGTCCGGTAGAAATTACCGATATTGTTACGAAGGGTGATTCCGCAACCGGTATTAATATCCAGGGGCAGAAGAGCGAGATTAATATTGATGGCCCGCTGACAATCAGCAATGTCAAGGGCATTAGAGAACGTGGCGCAGGTATGAATGCTTCCGGTATTCAGGTAACAGGTGACACTTCCACTGTAACTGTCAGCGGTCCGGTAGATATTTCCGGTGTACGCGGCAGCGGCATTAGGCTGACTGGTAAGGATACCAAGGTATCTGTCGGCGGCGGCACCATTACTGCAGCTGAAGACAGCGATAAGTCGCATAATTTCTATGCAGTCCGCGTAGATAAAGGCACGCTGGACATCAACATGAAGGACGGCGCTGCAGGCGATACGACCACCAAGATTACCGGTGATATGTACGCAACCGGCCAATATGGCAAGAAGGTTGTAGAATACACCGGTGGCGAGCTGATTAACTGGAATGATGCAGGCGTCCTCAACGTGGCTTTGACCGATAAGGATTCCTTCTGGAAGGGTGTTGCAGCCTATGATATGTATAATTCCGACTATGGCAGCGGCGGCAACACTATGCATGATATCGGCCAGTTCAACCTGTATCTGCAAAACGGTGCAACTTGGACCAACGAACAGCAATCGCATGTGACAACTACAACCATAGCGTCCAAAAATCCTGTATGGACAGGCAGCACGCTGGCAACACTGCATGGCGGCAAGGATGCAGATAACGCAGGCTTGATTTACCAAAAGGATAACAATCCTATTTCTGTTGTAAATTATAGCGGTCATACCACTGTATTCTATGATCATGATGCTGCTGATCCGACCAAGATTATTGGCGGCAGCTTCAATATTACCAATGCAGCAGAAGGTTCTGCTATCACCTTTATCACAGATAATAAGGGCATTACCTCCGGCTTTGCAGATGGCGATTCCGGCGATGCTAAGGATAAAGTAGCCAACGTACTGAACAACCTGGCAGGCAAGCTGTTCTACAAGAATTATACTGATGGTCATCTGGCCGGCGTAGTGAAGATTGCCGATGGTCTGACAGCTTCTTCCGCAGCACTGAAGACCGGCGATATTTCCTTCTCTACCGAAGAAACAGGTACCTTTACACCTGGCCAGGGCTACTATGATTATAAGACTAGCAAGCCAGGCAGCCAGATAGCCAAAGAATTTACTACGGCAATTACCGGCGACGCAGCTGCTGATACGGTTTACATAGAAAAAGGCGTATTGAAGGACGATGGTACCTATGTATTTACTGCAGACAGCACGAACATCACACCTGAAAAGCATTTGATTGCCGGTGGTGCATGGCTTCCGCAGATTAGTGCAGCTATTTCCGGTTCTGACGAAAACCATAATGTTACCATTAATATGAATGGTAACAAGCTGACTGTAGATACAACAACCGATACCCATACAACCGGTATCGCAGCTGTTGGCAAGGGTGTAGTCAACATCAATAATGCCGGTGCAATGTCTATCAGTGCTACAAGCACTACGAACGGACAGACAGGTGCGCTGTTCGTTAATGCCGGAGGAACGATTAATATTCACAATGCCGGTGCTGATAATGTACTTACCTTGCGTGCTAACAGCGCTGCTTCTGCAAATGCTGCAGTTATCAAGAGCATGAACGGTGTAAGCGGCGTTATGTCTGCTATCACTGTTGACGGTCTTGTTGATATTTTGGCTGATAAGAGCAATGCTTCCGGTGCCAACGAAGCAATCAGTGCAGTTGCTTCCAAGGTTGAGATTGGCGGTGGCGTCATCAAGGCTATTAATGGGGCTGAATATGCTATCAGTGCCTATGGCGAATTCGCTTCCAAGAACCGTGGACAGGTTAATGTGAATGTTAAGAAGGATGCCGAAGGCTCTATCATTGGTGCAGGCAACAATAATGTACAGATGGAAGGCAATGTAAATCTCGGCGGCGGCATGGATAGTGCCGGTGCAAGTGCAGATGTAAGCATTGGCCTGAATACTAAGGAATCCTTCTGGAAGGGTGATGTAAGCAATACTAACGGCAGCAGTGCAGGTATCGTTAACCTTTATATGGGCAACGGTGCATCCTGGACCGGCAATAACCTTTCCGGTAACACTGTGAATGCTGATCTGAATAATGCAACATGGACCGGCTACAGCAACGGCAATGCTATGCACCTGAAGCTGGATAACTCTATCTGGAACGTAAATGGTGCCAGCAAGCTTGCTTCCTTCTCCGGTAATAATGGCAGCATTATTGTGGCAAACAATGCAGGCGATATCAATGTAGCTGAGTACAGCGGCAATACCAATGTTATTTATAACCATGATGCTGACAATCCGACGAATATTCTCGGCGGCAGCTTTACTATCGGTCAGGCTAATACCGGCTCCAATATCACGCTTATCACTGATAACCAGGGCATCAATAAAGGCTTTAACGCATATGATAAGGCAGAAGACCAGAATACTGTTAATGAAGTTCTTAACAAGCTGGCACAGAAGCTCTTCTACACCGCTAATGATGGCAAGCTGGCAGGTACTGTCAAGATTGCTTCCGGCCTGACTGCTTCTTCCGCAGCTTTGAAGACCGGCGATATCAGCTTCTCAACCGATGCAACCGGCACCAAGACACCTGGTCAGGGCTTCTATGAATATACCGAAATGGACGATACTGTTATTACTGATCCGATTACCGGTAATCTTGATAAAAAGTATGTAAGTCTGGGAATTGAAACTGAGAAAGGCATTTACAACTTTACTCAGGATACAGTTATTAATGTAACTAAGGGTGATTACAGCTCCAACCTGAGTGCTATTGAATCCAGTGGCGGACCGATTACGATTAATGCCGCCGGAAAGAATTTGGACGTATCCTACCATGTTCTTAAGGGCAGCAATGTTGCACGTGCGGTAGCTACCGGCCTCAGCTATGGAAAGTCCAAGGATATTACTATTAAAGCTGACAGTCTGAAGCTCAGCACTGATACCACCGGCTTCAGGGCCCAGGGTGTTTATGCAACAGGCGGTAAGATTACCATTGATGCAGACACCACTATTTCTACATCTGCGCAGACAGAAAGCAATGGTATTTACAGTGGTAGCGGCGGTACTGTTACCATGAACGGCAATCTGGATATTCAAAAGGATAGCAAGGCAGCTAATTATATTGCGCTGAATTCTGACGATAATGGCATTATCAACGTCAATGTTAAGGATGGCAAGGCAGGTGCAGGCATTGTCAAGATTGATGGCGATGTCTACACCAAGTCTGCAGAAACCTATGATTATTGGGAGGATGAAACAACTTCTACATCTTCTACCGTTAATCTGGCATTGCAGGGCAAAGACAGCAGTTGGAACGGCCGCAGCCTCTACGAAGTTACTTCCGGTGATGATTCCACCAGCTATGGCACCTTTAACCTGTGGCTGGCAGATGGTGCAACCTGGACAAACGAGAAGAACGGCAAAGAGGTTCCGAGCGGCTTTAACGGCAGCCATGTAACCAACTTTACCGGCGGCAGCGATGCAGCACATGCAGGCAATATCTTCCAAAAGGACAGCAAGAATCTGACTGTTGACAACTACAGCGGCAATACCAATATCTTCTACGCACACACCGGTAACGGCGAAGCAGCAGCCGATTATAAAGCTGGTGACACCATTATCAAAAATGCGGCAGAAGGCTCTGTAGTATCCATGATTACCGATAACAGCGGTATTGCAATGGATAACGAATACAGCATAGCTAATGTGCTGAACACCTTGGCAGGCAAGCTGACCTACAGCAATTTCGTAAACGGCGAAAATAACCTGACAGGTTATGTGAAGATTGCCGACGGTTTGACAGCAAGCAGCAAGGCTATGCAGACCGGCGATATCTCCTTCAGCAGCAAGGACGGCAAGGGCAGCCTGAAGGATGGCTCTATTACTCCGGGTATCACCTATCCGGAAACCCAGACTCCTGAAAGCAGCAAGCTCAACAGCGGTATCACCGGCGATGCTAAGGCAGATTACCAGTATAAGAAAGATGGCATTCTGAAGGAAGACGGCTCCTATGTATTCACTCAGGATCCGACCGTTATCGAGGTTAAAGAAGGCGCGGCAGTAAATGCAACTGCTAAAGACATCGTAATCGACACCACCAAGGCTAAGCTCGAGCTGAAGGGTGAAACCGGCATCAACGCTGAAAAAGGCAACGTAACCCTGAACGGCAGCACTGTTATCAGCGGCACCGATGCAGCAATCAACGCAGGTGAAAACGCTAACGTAAATGTTAACGGCAACAACAGCGCACTTACTATCAACGGCAGCATCAATGCCAACGGTGGCAACATTACCGTAGACAGCGGTAACGCAAGCAGCACTATTACCGGCGATATCAATGCAGCGAACGGTGGCAGTGTAGTAATCAGCCTGATTGAAAAGAACTCTGTACTGAACGGCGGCTACAATGTTGATGGCAACAGCAGCATTGCACTGAGCCTGGCAAACGGTGCAACCTGGAACCTGACCGACGGCGAGGAAGCTGCAGGCATGTCCCTGCTGAGAATTGCAAAAGCTCCGGCTGCAGCTCCTGCAAAAGGGTTGACCATTAATGGCGGTAAAACCGAAGCTGAAACCGGTTACCTGAACATGACTAAGAGAAGCAAGGCTCTCCAAATTGCTAATTATAGCGGTTGGGAAACCATTATCTATAATCACGATAATAAAGGCAGCGAAGCACAAGACTTCAAATCCGGCAATACTGTTATCAGTAATGCTAAAGAAGGCTCTGGTGTAATTCTGTTCACCGACAGCAATAATATCAATATTAACAGTCAGGCTGAAGTTGAAGCAGCCATGACTGTACTGGCAGAAAAGATTCAGTATACCGATCATGCAGTAAATGGCGCTAACCTGAAGGGTAAGGTAAGAATTGCCGAAGGTTTGACTTCTGCCGGCAAGACAGGTGCCATGAAGTGGGATGAAACAACCGGCATTGGCAAATTTGATCCCAGCAGCATAAAATGGGGCGAAATTTACAACGGCGACTATGAAACCCTGGTGATGAAGGGCGTAAGAAGCGCTGCAACCACCTCCATGCACAGCTGGCGCGACAACATGCAGGACACCTACACCGGTGCGGACCTGGCAGATGCAGACGGCATCTTCGCTAAGGCACTGGGCGGCAAGACAAGCTCCGATGTTAAGGGTGTTAAAGATGACAACACCTACCGTGGTGTACAGGTTGGCTTGGACAAGGCACTGGCAAATGGCTGGCATGCAGGTGTAGCCTTTGACTACCGCAACGGCGATTCCAACTACCTGCTTGGCGGCAAGGGCGACAACCAGCTTTACAGCTTTGGCGTATACGGCGTGAAGAATTTCGAAGACCAGTCCTACCTGCGCATAGCAGCAAAAGCCGGTCGTGTTGAAAACGAATACGACGTTTACAACGAAATCCGCACTCTGAAGCTGCATGGCGATTATAAAGCCAACGCATATGGCCTGACTATGGAATATGGCAAGACCTTCGGCACTGAGGCAAGCTACTTCACTCCGAAGGCACAGCTGACCTGGTCTCAGGTAGGTGCTAAGGATTACACTGCGCATACTCCGAACGACAGCATGAGAATTGACCAGGACGCTTACAGCAGCCTGGTAGCACGCTTCGGTGTGGAAGCAGGCGCTAAGAGCGAAAAAGGCTGTGTATATGTTGGCTTGTATGGCGCACATGAATTCAACGGCGACATCAGCGCAAGCTATTTCGCTAAGGACGGCGGCACCAAGCACACCAGCTTCGACGGCAATGATACCTGGATGGAAATGAGCATTGGCGGCAGCTATGACCTGAGCGACAACTGCCATATCTATGCAGACTTTGCCAAGGACTTTGGCGGCGACTTCGAGCGTAAGTGGAAGGCAAGTGCAGGCCTGCGCTTCGAGTTCTAATCTTTTAACAGATTATTTCCCCTTCTTTTATAAACCGGCTGCGGCGCTATCAAGGCAGCGCTGCGGCAAAAGTAAAAATCATTAGAAAAGCGAAGCAGTTATCCGTTGTAAGGCGGATGGCTGCTTTGCTTTTAAATATAATTAATAGAAGCAGTTTACAGATAATTTGCTTGAGGTGTTACTGTGAGTTGATGTTTATGGCGTTATGCTTCTTGCAGTGATTTAATTTACAATATCTTCAAATTTCACTTGACGCAATAGATTGATTATGGTAAACTCTATATGATAAAAAATACCAATAACAGAAAAATGTAAGTAATACACCCCTGAGAAAAAACATTCTTTACAAAAGGAAAAAATTACTACTGCTTTGTTATTAAATTATATAATTATAGACGATCAGGTGAGGATATTTTGCCGGATATCTTTTTAGCAGGGAAGTCTGATGTGATTTCGACGCTGTTCCGCAACTGTGAAAGTGAGCTGCTTTGTCATTAAGCTATGGCTTAAACCTCTTACCAAGGGATGAAGCGGCAATGAACTTAAGCCAGGGTACTGACTGATTGTGCATATTAAGGGTCTACGAGATTAGACGCGCTTAATGAGAGGGAATTTTTAAGCATTTCAGATTGCAAAATTTTTCTTTCATTGTTAGTGTGTGCTAATCTTTTTTTATTTTATATAGATGAAAATTATTTTTAAGCAATTATATTGCAAGGAGTGAGAGTATGAGGAGTTATCAACAAAAAAAATGGCAGCTGCTTGCTGCCGGCGTTTTGATGTCAGTATGCACATCATGCTTTACCGTATCACCTGTCTGGGCTGCAGAATATAATAAAGGCCTGACCGGTAAAGCAGATAAGGATGCACCGATGCTTAATGCTGACGGCAATACTGTAGTGCTTGATAAAGGTACAAAAACAGTAACCTATGATTTTAAGGGTACAGACAACACCTTTACTGTAGTAAATAAGGATGCTGTCGCTACCAAAAACGGCTATAACTATGTTTACAACAATATAGGCAGTGACGGCAGCAAAGGTACTTTATATCTGCGCCAGACCAATACCCATTCTAATGATTTCAGCGACGTAGCAGGCTTTGCTGGCAGCAACGGCAGAATTGAAATCAACAGTAATCTTGATATCAATGCTTATTCCGCATATGCTTCTGTTGGCGTCAGCGCAGGCAGCGGCGATGTGATTATCAACGGTAACGTGAAGATGCGTAAGGATGACCCGTCTAATCCGTGGGGCATTATTACCAACAATGTTCACGGCAACATCGGACCCGGCGGCGTAACCTCCATGGATCCTACTGATGTTAACTATACCGGCGCACGTTGGCAACCGAATGCCTTCAGTGTCGGCTATACCGGCGGCAGCATTACCGTTAACGGTAATGTGGATGTAGCTGTACGCGGTACTGCGGTGGAGACCGGTGTGTACAATGCTTCCGCAGGCGTGCATCCCTATAATCTTGGCAAAATCAGTCTGGTAGGAGATTCTATTAAAATCGAAACTCCGTCTGACGAAAGAAAAGCAGACGGCAGCTTCAAGGAAGCATATTATGCTTTGGCCAGCTATGGCGGTACAATCAATATCAACGTTCTTGACGCTAATAATAATCAGGATAAAAGCTCTGTTGAAAACGAAAAACTGGAGGCTGCCGAAGGCAAGACAACCAATATCATCGGTAACGTTATTGCTTTGAAGCGCTCCGAGCGTACCGATAAGCCTGACGTATATCAGGATGGCCGTCTGAACATCGGCCTGACCACTAAGGATTCTACCTGGAAGGGTGTTGTTGATAACGCCGGTACCGACCATGCAGGCGAAGTCAATGTATGGCTGAGCAACGGCGCACAATGGACACATGAAGCAACCTCCCGTGTAGACGGTCTGGATTACAGCAACATGCCGGCATACAGTAAGCCGAGCTATGATAATTTTGACGGTACTTCTTATGTTCATAATCTTATCGGTGGCAAAAACGCTGCCGGCAGCGGCTTCATTTATCAGAACAGTGATGTTAAGCTGAATTTTGCTAATTACAGCGGTTACAATACCATTGTTTATAAGCATAATGAAAACGGTACTCAGAAGGAACATTATATCGGCGGCGATACTACTATTCAGCATGCCGGTGCCGGTGCCAATGTTACCCTGGCAACCGATAACGCCAAGATTAACCTGAAGGATGATAAAGAGGTTGAAGCAGTACTCAACGCGTTGGCAAGCAAGCTGACCTATAGCGGTTATGTGAAGGATGAAAGAAATCTTTCCGGTACTGTTATGATTGCTTCCGGTCTGACTGCTTCCGGCATTACTGCCGAAGCTAAGGGCATGATCAGATTTAACGAAGCAACCGGTGAGGGCGGTTATACCAAGCCGCAGGAGGGTGAACAGAATACCGCCAATATCAACAGCGGTATGACCGGTACTTCTGCCGACAGTGATTATACCGATGCGAATATCCGTCAGGATGACGGCTCCTATAAATTTACTCAGGCTACTACAGTAAATGTGGCTGACGGAACTGCTATTGATGCAGCAGCCAACATAAAAATCAATGCGGAAGATACAGCTTTGACCTTGGATGCCAAGAAGGGTATTGTTACAAACGGCAAGACGGTAGATATTTCTGCGCGTACCTTACATTTGTCCGCACAGGAGGATGCTATTACTGCTGACGGCGGCAAGGTAACAAGCTTGGGCATTACCAATATCAACGAGAACGATAAAACCGATAAGCCTGCGACCAAGAATGCTGTTAAGGCAACTAACGGTGCCGAGGTTACTCTGGGCAACGGCGTAATCAGAGGCAGCATTATCAGTGACGGTTCCGTAGTCAACATCAATAAAGATAATTTAGATAAAGAGGGCAATTACAAGACCGGTTCCGTAGAAGGCAACCTGGCTGTTGCCGATAGCGGTAAAATTGACCTAACTGTTGCCGGCGGTAAATTCGTGGGCAGCATTGTCAAGACCGGTAATGTAGCGGCTGCAGCTGTGGGCGATGACGGCACTGTAAATCTGACACTGGCTGACGGCGCTGTATGGACCGGCGCTCATAAGAACGCTGATGCTGAGCTTAACCTGACTCTTTCCGGCGGTACCTGGAACAATACCAATACAGACGCAACTTTTGTCAACAGCTTAAATGGTGGCAAGGGTGTTGTAAAATCTATTAAATATATCAATCCGAACGGCGGAAATAATGAAGAAGTAGAAATTCCCGTCAACGGCTTTATCAGCATGGCTCCCGAGGCCGGTGCTGTTACCGTAGGCAATTTCAGCGGCACTCATATCGTAAGCTATGATCATGATAATGCAGGCACCGATGTAAGCGATTACAAGGGCGGCAACTTCACTGTTGAAAAAGCAGATAAGGGTTCTATGCTGATTGCGGCAACAAGCAGCAAGAACATCAAGACTAATGACCAGGACGCTGTAGAAGCAGCCTTCAAGGCATTGAGCCAGAAGATTTACTATGGCAATGCCGGTGTTGACGAAAACCTGACCGGTAAAACTATGATTACCTCCGGCTTAACTGCTTCAAGTATTTCCCGTTGGCTCGGCGACATGAAATTTGACAGTGCTAACGGTGGCGTAGGCAGTTTTGTCGGCGGCAGCGGTATCAATATTACCGGCGATTACGAAACCGCACTGATGAAGGGCGCAAGAGCGGCAACCACCAGCGCAATGCTTTCCTGGCGTGATAATGCTGCGAACGTAATTTATCGCGGTGATTTGCTGCGTGCGCATATGGAGGGTGACGGCATCTGGGCTAAGACCTACGGTGGCAAGGATACCTACAATGCGAATGCGGTTGATCTGAGCAACAGCTATTGGGGTGCACAGGTTGGCTTTGACCGTATGTATGACCACGGCTGGATTGCAGGCGCTGCTATTGATTATCAGAAGGGCAGCTCCAGCTACAACTATACCGATGACGATTTCGGCAATATCGGCGGCAATACCGGTGACAACAAGCTGTACAGCTTCGGCCTGTATGCTTCCAAGGACCTGGGCGACGGCGCACATCTGGACTTCGCAGCTAAGGCCGGCAGCGTACGCAACGAGTTCAGTGTACACAACGGCATCGGCACCGAGCTGAACGGTACCTACAGAAACCGTGGCTACAGTGCTACCGCAAGTCTGGCAAAACGTATCGGTACAGACAAGAGCTACCTTGAGCCTCAGGCACAACTGACCTGGGCACATCTGGGCGGCAGAAACTTTGCGGCCGTAACCGACGGCGGTGAAGTTTTGGACGTTAACCAGGGCAACTACAACAGCTTGGTTGGTCGTCTGGGCTTAGAGCTCGGCAAAACCGGTCGCCTGGGCTCTATTTATGCACGCTTCGGTTTGGCGCATGAGTTCTCCGGCGATATTACCGGCAGCTACAGCGCAGAGGACGGCGGCAGCAAGACTACCTCTGTAGAAACTAAGGGTACCTGGGCTGAAATGAGCCTTGGCACTACCTTGAATATTAAACCCAACGCAAGCGCATACTTTGATGTTTCCCGCAGCTACGGTGCAGATTACGAGCATGACTGGAAGTTCAGCGGCGGCCTGCGCTTTGCACTTGACCGTCTGCCTAAGCATGAGCAGGAAATTGCCGGTCAGGCAGAGGCTGAACAGTTCATTGCAGGTGAAACCGCAGCAGTACAGGAAAATGCGGCTGCTAACGTAAAAACCGACGCTATGCCGGGCTTTGCGGCAGAAGAGCAGACTCTCAACGCTCAGCCTGCAGTACCGGAAGCGGAAGAAACTACTGCTGTTGCAGAGCATTCCGAGCCGAAATATGTTGAAACCGTAACTACCTATGATGCACCGGAGCCGACCGCAGCAGACTTTGACGAAATGAGCTTTGAGCTGGCACCTATCGTTGTTACCGCTTCCCGTATGGAGGAATCCATACTTAAGGCTAAGGCAGATATGAGCGTTGTCGGCCGTGAAGAAATCGAGCAGATGCACATGGACAACGTGGAAGAGGTTCTGCGTACAGTTCCAGGCGTACAGTTCCTGGATTACGGCTCCAACGGCTTGAATGCTAACGTAAGCGGTATCCGCATCAACGGCAGCAAGGACGTTGTTATCTTGGTTGACGGCGTGCGTGTTAACGACTTCAAGGGCGCAGGCAGCAGCGGTTATATGTTTGCCGCACTCATGAACAATATGGATAACATCGAGCGCGTCGAGGTAATGCGCGGCAGTGCTGCTACCATGTACGGCAGCGGTGCCAAGGGCGGTGTTATCAACATCATCACCAGAAGACCTGAGGGTGCAAAAACCGTTATTGATATTGCTAAGGGCAGCTTTGGCAAGGAAGCCTATAAATTCAATACTCAGGCTGCCAAAGACAAGGTAAGCTACAATATTTACCATGACAGAACCATTTCCGGCACCAGCAAGGACGGCAGCGGTAAGGAATGGCCGGGTCAGAGCAATACCAAGAGCAGCGGTGCTAAATTTGAGTATAAATTCAACGATGCCAATAAGCTGACCTTGAACTATGAAACCATCGGCTCCAACTTCAGCGGTACCGACCTGGTATACGGCGGTCATTATGTAGGCATGTACGACAGCAATAGCGTAACCCTGAAGCATGATTGGCAGATTAACGATCAGTGGAGCAATTCTCTGATGTATCGTGCAACCAAAGAAAAATCCTCATGGGATAAGCCGGGCGGAGAGGATACTGATATTTCCGAGCCAATTACAAGCAATCTGGAATACAAGCTGTACAGCGATAACTTCAAATATCAGACCGACAGATATACCATGGTCGGCGGTATCGAATACAGCAAGGGCAAGGATAATACTAACCACAAGGAAACCAGCAATACTTCTCTGTTCCTGCAGGGTGATTGGGAGCTTGTGCCGCATGTAACCTTATCCGGCGGTATTCGTCACGACAGACCTGACAGCTATGAATGCCATAACTCCATCAGCTATAAGCTGGGTTGGGATATTACCGAGAAGGATACCTTGTATGCAGGCCGCAGCGATTACTACATTCTGCCGAGCCTGACACAGCTGTATGACCATAAATACGGTAATGCAGACCTGCGTGCTTCCGAAGGCCGTACAACATCTATCGGTTACAACCACGAATTTACACCTGATAATTACATGATGCTGAGCTGGTTCGAAACCAAGTCCGGTGTTGGCATGACTATGAACAGCACCACCGACAAGGACGATCCGAACTATGGCCAGTATCAGAACAGCATAGGCGGTATTTCCCGCGGCTGGAACGCACAGTACAATGCTCGTCTGAGCGATGCTGTAACTGTTAAGCTGGGCTGGGCACACCTGTTCTATGATGAAAAGGACAGCTTTACTCAGGGCTATGCACCTAAGGACAAAGCAACCTTCGGTGTATACTATGACAAGGATAAATTCAGTGCTGCCTTCGACGGCTTCTACTTCATCCGTGATAAACGCGGCATGAAGGAAGGCGTTAAGGGCTGGCCTTCCGATAAGTACGGTGTTTACAACCTTGCTCTTAACTACACAGCTGATAAGCAGACTAAGTTCTACGTTAAAGTAGACAACATCTTCAACAAGCTGTGGGCTGAGCACACAGATGTTATCTGGGGTGGCGGTGCCGATAGCTGGTATGCTATGCCTGGCAGAAGCTTCGTAGTAGGCATGCAGTACACCTTCTAAGCTGAGTATTAATCATGTTATATACGGAGCAGCAAGCTCTGCTCCGTATCATATAAAAACTTTTTTGATGACGTAAAGGAGATTTTTATCATGGCAAAAGCTACTAAAGAAGAAACTAAAGTAACCGAAATGGAAAACAAAATCGAGAAGATGACTCAGTTCCTGGCGGACAATAAAATCGAATGCTTCGATATCCAAAAGCTGGAGGACGAGCACCATACCACTATCTTCCGCAGCCGCATGGAAGTTAAGGGTCAGCTGCTGCCGATGGCTCTGCTGATGGACGACAGCGTTTATATGCTGCTGCAGGTGCAAATCGCTCCGCAGGTAATCGATGAAGAAAAGCTGAAAGCACTTGCCGGTGCTATCAACAACATGAACAACAATGTTCGTCCGTTCAAATTCACCGTTTCCGAGAGAGGCGACTTCATGCTGAACGCATGCATTACCGCCGAAAACACCACCTTCAACCCGGCTTTGGTAAACGCTATCATGGGTGAAGCAGTTAAATTTATGGAAGCACAATACGGCAACATTATGGAAGCCGTTTGGGCTAAATAAGGAGAGTGGCAGAAATGAAAAAGAAACTTATGACTTTGCTGATGAGTGCTGTTATGGCTTTGGGTATCAGTGCCAGTGCGTTTGCCGCACCTGTAGGTGTTGTTAATGTTAATGCCGTTCTGAACAGCTATCCGGGAATTACCGAGATTGCCAAATCCGTAGCACAGGAAAAAACTCGCCTGCAGGAAGAGTTCAATAAGCAATCTGCTAACATGAGCGATGCTGAAAAGCAGGCTCTGGCTGAAAAGCTGAGCAAGCAGCTGGCAGATTTTGAACAGAAGAAGATGGCTCCTGTACAAAGAAAGATCAACAAAACTATTCTTGACGTAGCTAAAGCAAACAATATTGACAGCGTTGTAAATATGAATGCTATGGTAGCAGGCGGCAAGGACCTTACCGACGAGGTTATCAAAGCGCTGAAATGAACGCAGCGTGTTTATGATAAGCTGAATAATTTTGTTATGAAATCGCAGGCTGCGCTGATGAGAAGCAGCCTGGCCGGTTTCTATATAAACTGCGCGGAGAATGACTTTGCGCAGAGGGGTTAGCAGAAGCAGTGGTTGTTTCTGCTTTTTCCTGATTTTTTGATAAGGAGGACTATATGCTGAAGCTTAGTCAAAAGAAGAGAAAAGCTCTTTTAGCACTGGCCGTTGCCGCAGCTGTTTTAGGTGCTAATAATGCATTTGCAGCAAGCGTGCATGACAAGGCTATTACTGAAAGTAACCAATATGGCAGCGCTGCGCGTACATATTGGAAAGAAGCAGGTGTGTATAATGCCAAAACACGCACCTACACCTTTGATGAGGATGTAACCTTAAAGCCTAAGGCATCTGAGCAGGAGTTTAATAACTGGACTCCCATGTTCGGCGGTATCTATATTGCCGGAAACAAACCTATTACCATTGATATGCAAGGTCATCGTCTTGATATCGCGCTGAACGTTGACCAGCCGAATGGTGTTGCCAACGTTTATAATGTAAATCCCAATGCTATTCATGTTAGCTCTGCTGATTTGGTGATTAACAACGTTAAGGGTATGGAGCTTTCTGCTGCCGGCAGCTTTTTGTCCGGAGGCAAGCTGCGCGGTATTTACGTTGCAGGCACCAACCAGGAGGGCTCTTACGGAGACGGCAAGGGACTTGCCAGCCTGACCATTAACAATGCCGACGGTTGGGAGAACGCTGTAAAATTCCATTCCAGACAGCCTCAGGTTGAAAACGCTATTGAGGTATGGAAAAATACCGGCAGTGCCGACCTGAAGATTTCCGGTATGGTTGACCTGTATGTAGGCAATGACAGCGATGTTATTACCGTAAGAGGCGGTAACTCTGCCTACAATATCGATAAGGCGCCTACCGCTTATATCGGCGGCGGCGCAATTAAGGCTGCTATGGGACGTGCTGCTGTTGTCAGTGGCGGCGAGCTGTCCATCAATTCCAAGCTGCAGGACGGCGCAATTGTCGCAGTTGAAGGCAGCCGTGATGTACAGGTTGAAGGTAATATCCTGGTTAAGGATCAGCAAAAAGACCAAGGCGTTCTGACCTTGGGCATGAATACTGCTGATTCCTATTTCAAAGGTACTATTTTCAACGATAATGGTACTGGCGATGCTTATATGCTGCTTGCCAACGGTGCTCAATGGACCAATGAAAGCAAGGGCGATTATGGTTATCATGGCAGTAGCCTGAAGCAGCTTGCCGGCGGCGAAGCTGATGCCAAAGCAGGCAACATCTTCCAAAAGGACAGCAGCAGCCTGACTATTGACAGCTACAGCGGCAATACCAATATCTTCTACGCACACAGCGGCAACGGTGAAGCAGCTGAAAACTATGCAGCAGGCAACACTGTTATCAAGGGTGCGGCAAAAGACTCTGTAGTATCCATGGTTACCGATAACACCGGTGTTGCTATGGACAACAAGGACAGCGTTGCCAATGTACTGAACGCATTGGCAGGCAAGCTGACCTATAGCAACTACGTAAATGGCGAGAATAACCTGACCGGTTATGTTAAGATTGCCGACGGTCTGACTGCATCCTCCGCAGCATTGAAGAGCGGCGATATTTCCTTCAATAAGGAAGATGGCAAAGGCTCTTACTCTGCCCAGGCTCCTGTTGTTCCGGAAGCGAAAACAGAGTTCACTACAACTCTGACTGGTGATAAAGCAACTGATACTGAGTATGCAGATGCAAATATCATTGCCGATGACGGTACCTATAAATTTGCTAAGGACAGCACTATTACCACAACCGACAAGCATGGTGCTGATATTAAACAAGCGGCAACCATTAATGCCGAAGGAAAAACTCTGACCTTCAACACTAATGTTACCGGCAGCTCTGCTGTTTATGCATTGGGTGCAAGCTCTGCTGACGGTGTTACTGTTAACGCAGATAAGCTGGTTATCAACGCCAGCAGCACCAGCGGTCGTGTTGAAGGCATCAACGTAGGCCAGGGTGCGCAGAGCAAGGATAACCCGATGAAGCTGACCATCAACGGCGATACTGAAATGAACATGAAGGGTATCGGTTATACCTTAGGTCTGTATGCAAATGGTAATGCCGAGGTAACCTTTAACGGTAATGTAACCGCTATGGGCAACGAAAACAGCGAATGGGGCCTGACCTCCGAAGAAGGTGCGTATGGCTATTACGGCTGCTCTTTGGTATACAGCGGCAGCAATTACTCCCTGCAGATGGGCCCGAAGGTTACTATCAACGGTGATGTAAATGCCAAAATTGACGGCAATGCTCTGTTTGCTAACGGCGGTCATGCGAAGCTGACGATTAACGGTGGCGGTAATATCGAAATTAACAAGGATAACGAGCATAATTATTATGCAATGATGGCAGAATCCGGTACCACCAGCATGAACGTTAACTTGGATGAGAACTACGATGCAGTAAGCGCAAGAGATAACAAGCTGGTGCTGAAGGGCAACGTAGGCGCATCTACCGGTGCAATCAATGCCAACGAGCCTGAGCTTTACACCAAGGTAAACCTGGGCCTGGCAACCGCAGATTCCGTATGGACTGGCGTTGCACATAACGGCTTCAAGGATGAAGGCAACAAAGCTGGCGATAAGACCTTCTACGGTGCAATCAATGTATTCCTGCAGAACGGTGCAACCTGGAACAATGAGGAGTGGGGCGAAACCGCTACACCGTGGGGCGGTACAGGCTTTGAAGGCAGCCATGTTGCCAAATTTGTCGGCGGCGTGAGTGATGCCAAAGCAGGTAATATTTTCCAAAATGACAGCAATAATCTGACTATTGATAATTACAGCGGCAACACCAACATCTTCTACGCACATACCGGCAATGGTGAAGCAGCTGAAACCTACGCAGCAGGCGACACCGTTATCAGGGGTGCGGCAGAAGGCTCCGCAGTAAGCCTGATTACCGATAACACCGGCGTTGCTATGGATAACAAGGACAGCGTAGCCAACGTACTTAACGCATTAGCAGGTAAACTGACCTACAGCAACTATGTAAACGGCGAAAATAACCTGACCGGTTATGTGAAGATTGCCGACGGCCTGACTGCTTCCTCCGCAGCACTGAAGAGCGGCGACATCACCTTCAATAAGGAAGATGGCAAGGGCTCTTACGTTGCTAAACCAGAAGCTCCGTCTGTAAAAGAGTACAAAGATACTCTTACCGGTTTTGACCTTATTGATGAGGCATATGTAGATGTAATTAAGGACGGAGTATATAAATTTGCTCAGGATACCAAAATTACCAACCAATATGGCATGGACATTGTAGAAAATGCCCAGATTGATGCAAGTGGCAAAACCTTAACTTTGGTTGTTGACAATCCTGCAGACACAGGCGCAGGCATCAAAATCAATGCCGGTAAGTCTTTGGGTATCAAAGCTGATACCTTAAAAATGGAACTTAGCGGTAAAGAGCTCAATACAGAAGGCTTGAAGGGCATCAATCTTATAAAGCTGAATACTAATCTGACTGTTGACGGTAATCTTGATATTACTGCCGATGGCGATTGTAATACCCTTGGCGTTTATAGCCAGGGCAACGTTGTTGTCAACGGCGATGCGAAACTGAATGTTGAAGGACATAATGGCGGCACCAAATATTACGGTGCATCCGGTATTTATGCAACCAGCGGCATGAACAATACAAAAGGCGGCAGCGTTACCGTAAACGGTAATGTAGACTTCCAGGGTAATGCAAACGGCCTGTTTGCTAACTCCGGCGGCGCTGTTGTTACTGTTAAGGGCGGCAGCATTGTTGTTGATGCTGAGCAGGAAATGGATTATGCTGCTATCAGAGCAGAGGACGGCACTGTTAACATGAACGTTGTTCGCAATGAAGCAGGCAAGGTTACCGGCGCAGATAACAATGATGTAAACATCAAAGGTAATGTGGTTCTTTCTACCGGTGCAGCCAATGCCAGCGATATTCATGGTACCGAGAGTGCAATTAACCTTGGCCTGACCACTGCAAAATCCAACCTGACCGGCGTGGTAGCAAATTACTATGGTGATGGATATACTACAGGCAGTTTGACCTTTAACGGTGCTGCTAATCTGTGGCTGCAAAACGGTGCAACCTGGAACAACGAAGAGTGGGGCGAGCCTTCCGATGACTTTGAGGGCAGCCGTGTAGCCAACTTCGTAGGTGGCGCAAGCGAAGGCACAGCAGGCAACATCTTCCAAAAGGACAGCAATAACCTGACTATTGATAACTACAGCGGCAACACCAACATCTTCTACGCACATACCGGCAATGGTGAAGCAGCAAGCAACTACGCAGCAGGCGACACCGTTATCAAGCATGCAGAGAAGGATTCCGTTGTTTCTCTGATTACCGATAACACCGGTGTTGCTATGGATAACAAGGACAGCGTAGCCAACGTACTTAACGCACTGGCAGGCAAGCTGACCTACAGCAACTACGTAAACGGCGAACGCAACCTGACCGGTTATGTTAAGATTGCCGACGGCCTGACTGCTTCCTCCGCAGCACTGAAGACCGGCGACATTACCTTCAGCAAAGAGGACGGCAAAGGCAGCTATCCTACCGAAACTCCTGTTGTTCCGCCTAAGACAGAGTTTACTACTGCTCTGACCGGTGACGCTGCAGCAGATACCGAATATGCAGGCAATATCCAGGATGGCAAGTATGTATTCGGTGCTAACACTACGATTAACGCTGCAGCTAAAAATGCTGTAGAGGTAAAAGCACCGCTGACCATTGATGCAGGCAACAACCAGCTGGTATTGATGGCTAAACAAGGTGACTATATTAGTGCTGTGCCTCTGTTCAAGCAAGCAGTTGAAGGCACAACCTCCATCAAGGCTGACAAGCTGGTAATCAAGAACTGTACGAATGACTTCAAAGAACGTTCCGGTATGGAAGTAACTAAGGGTAATGTTGATATCAATGCTGATGTTGACATGAAGCTTTCTGCTGCGTCTAATGCTTATGGCATTTATGTAAAAGCTAACGGCAGCAGCGTTGCTATCCATGGTGATTTAAACTTAGCTGATAGTGAACAGTATGACAGCATCAACGGCTTGTATGTAGAAAATGCCGTTGATTTTGGTGCCAAAACTTCTGCTATCACTGTAGACGGTAAGGCTGATATCAACCTTCGTAACGGCAATGCGATTACTGCTATCAGAAACGGCTCTACTGTTTCTGTCGGCGGCGGCAATATTAAAATTGCGAAGAACAACAGCAAGGAATTCTACGCTCTGCAATCTGATGGCGGCGTTGTGAATGTCAACATGAATGCAGATAAGAATGCAGCAGGCACTGCTACTACCGTAATTGAAGGCAACATCAGTGCTTATGGAGAAAAAGCTAATAAAGCTTTCGATATGGATGTTACCGACAGCATTATCAATATCGGTTTGGCTGACAAGCAATCTTCCTGGACAGGTACAGCTTTTGCAAAGGATCTTGGTACCAGCGGCTTCCCGTTCAAGGGTATCGTTAACCTGTATCTTGCTAACGGCGCAACCTGGAACAATGAGGCATGGGGCAAAACCAATGCAGCATTTGAAGGCAGCCATGTAACTAAGTTTGCTGGCGGTGCAAGCGAAGCTGCTGCAGGCAACATCTTCCAGAAGGACAGCAATAACCTGACCATTGATAACTATAGCGGCAACACTAACATTTTCTATGCACATACCGGCAATGGTGAAAACGCAAGCAACTACGCAGCAGGCGACACCATTATCAAGAGTGCGGCAGCAGGCTCCGCAGTTAGCCTGATTACCGACAACACCGGCATCAGCATGGATAACGATGCAAGTGTAGCTAACGTACTGAATACACTGGCAGGCAAGCTGACCTACAGCAATTTTGTGAACGGTGAAAACAACCTGAACGGTTCTGTTAAGATCGCTGCCGGCCTGACCGCAAGCGACAAAATCATGAAGGTTGATACCATTAAATTCAATAAGGATACCGGTAAGGGCTACACCAAAGAAGAAACTGTAAATCCGGGCGGTGGTGAAAAGACTACCTTTACCGATGCTATCACCGGTGAAAAGCAGGGCGTATTCAGCGCAGTACAGCAGGAGGACCTGTCCTATGTATTTGCTGAGGACGCAAGCATTAATATCAACCAGATGACTCATAAGGAAAAGGATCCGGATTGGGAAGGCTCCTTCATCATCAGCGGTGCGGCTGTACAGAACGCTGCAGGCGTTGAAAATCTGGTGATTAAGGCTGCAGACAAGACTCTGAAGCTGAACGTAGCTCTGGACAGCAAGACTGTTCCGCCTGATAAAAACGCAGGTATTCTGAACAACAGAATTCCGCTGCGCGGCATTGACAACAGCATTGCAGGCAGCACAACAAGCATTACTGCAGGTACTCTGGATATCAACATTGATAATACCTATAGCCGTAAGACCAGCAGCGGCAACCCGCTGATCGGCGAAGGCAGCGCAATCGGCATTTATGCTAAGAGCGCAGGCGAGAAGGCTGTGGTAGAGGTTACCGGCAATACCGCTATTAAGGCTCATGGCTATAACAATGTTTACGGCGTTAACGCTAACGGCAATGCCGAAATTAAGCTGCATGGCGATCTGACGATGGCTAAGGACGGTGAAGATTGGGCTCTTGATAACGTTATCAAAGGTCAGAACACCACTACCTTGGGCGAATCCTCCTGGAGAAATATTGCCGGCATCAACGCTAACGGCGCAGGTGCAAGCGTAACCGTTGACGGCAAGACTACTATCGCAGCTCACGGCTCCGGTGTTGTAGCTGCAGACGGTGCAACTGTTAACCTGGGTGCTGCTGATATCGAGGTTAAGAACAACAGCGACGAGGCAGGCTATGGCTTCCATGCTTTGGGCGCAGCTCTGGGTACCGTTAATGTTGGCGGCGAGGGCAAGACCGTTACCGTTAAGGGTAATGCAGGTCTCTTCGGCAAACAAGGCCAGAAATTTGCGAGCGACAGCAAGGAATCTGTTATCAACCTGAAGCTGACCACCGAGGATTCCGCATGGACCGGCGTTGCATACAAACATTTCGATGCAGAAAAAGATGCAGGTCTGAGCGGTTCCATGAACCTGACTCTGGCAAACGGTGCTTCCTGGAATAACGAGAAGTATGGTTATGTATACGGCGATTCCGAATGGGAGAAATATAAATTCACCGGCAGTGAAATCGCTGACTTCGTTGGCGGTGCAAGCGAAGCTAAAGCAGGCAACATCTTCCAAAAGGATGCGAACAGCCTGACCATCGACAACTATAGCGGCAACACCAACATCTTCTACGCACACACCGGCAACGGTGAAGCAGCTGACAACTACGCAGCAGGCAACACTGTTATCAAGCATGCGGCAACAGGCTCTGTAGTATCCATGATTACCGACAACACCGGTATTGCAATGGACAACCAAGCCAGCGTTAACAACGTACTGAACGCACTGGCAGGCAAGCTGACATACAGCAACTTCGTAAACGGTGAGAAGAACCTGACCGGTTATGTGAAGATTGCCGACGGCCTGACTGCAAGCAGCAAGGCTATGCAGACTGGCGATATCTCCTTCAGCGCCGAAGACGGTAAAGGCAGCCTGAAGGATGGTTCTCTGAAGCCGGGCTTTACCTATCCGGAAACTCAAAAACCGGGCAGCAATGTAATCAACCAAGGCATTACCGGTAACGCTAAGGATGATTACCAGCTGAAGATGGACGGCATCCTGAAGGAAGACGGCTCTTATGTATTCACTCAGGATCCGACAAAGATTGAGGTTAAAGAAGGCGCAGCAGTAGGTGCAACCGATAAAGACATCGTAATCGACACCACCAAGGCTAAGCTGGAGCTGAAGGGCGAAACCGGCATCAATGCTGAAGGCGCAAACGTTACTGTTAATGGTAACACCAGCATCAGCGGTGCAACCGGCATCAATGCAGCAAACGGCAATGTAACCCTGAACGGCAGCACTGTTATCAGCGGCACCGATGCGGCAATCAACGCAGGTGCAGATGCTAACGTAGTTGTTAACGGCAACAACAGCGCACTGACTGTTAACGGCAGCATCAATGCTGACGGCGGCAACATTACCGTAGACAGCGGCAAAGCAAGCAGCACTATCAAAGGTGATGTTAATGCAGCAAACGGCGGCAGCGTAGTAATCAACCTGACCGAAAAGAATTCCGAAATGACCGGCGGCTACAATGTTGATGGCAACAGCAGCATTGCACTGAGCCTGGCAAACGGTGCAACCTGGCATCTGACTGACGGCGAAGAAGCTGCAGGCATGTCCCTGCTGAGAATGGCTAAGGGTGCAGCTGATGCAGGCCTGACCATCAACGGCGGCAAGACCGAGGCTGAAAAAGGCTTCCTTGACATGACCAAGAGAACCAAAACTCTGGACATCGCTCATTACAGCGGTTGGGAAACCGTTATCTATGACCATGAGGGTAAAGGTGACAAGGTTGAGGACTACAAGTCCGGCGATACCGTTATTGCTAAGGCTGATAAGGGCTCCGGCGTAATCCTGTCCACCGATAACAGTGGCATTAACATGAAGGACAAAAACGCTGTTGAAGCAACTCTGAAGGCGCTGGCACAAAAGGTTACCTATAACGACCACGAAGCAAACGGCGGCAACCTGACTGGTAAGGTACAAATTGCTGATGGCCTGACATCTTCCAGCAAAGCTCAAAACATCGGTACTCTGCATTGGGATGAAAACGGCAAGGGCCAATATGATCTTGACAGTGTAAACTGGAACAAGATTATCGAAGGCGATTACGAAACCTTTGTAATGAAGGGCGTAAGAAGCGCAGCAACTACCTCTCTGCATACTTGGCGCGACAACATGCAGGATACCTACACCGGTGCAGATATGGCTGATGAAGACGGCATGTTCGCAAAAGCACTGGGCGGCAAGACCAGCTCCGACGTTAAGGGCCTGAAGGACAGCAACACCTACTACGGTGTACAGGTTGGCTACGACAAGGCTGCAGCAAACGGCTGGCACACCGGCGTGGCATTCGACTACCGCAACGGCGATTCCAACTATCTGCTGGGCGGCAAGGGTGACAACCAGATGTACAGCCTGGGCGTATACGGCGTGAAGAACTTCGAAAACGATGCCTTCTTCCGCGTTGCAGCGAAGGTTGGCCGTGTTCAAAACGAATATGACGTATACAACGAAATCCGCAGCCTGAAGCTGAACGGCGATTACAAAGCCAATGCTTACGGCCTGACCATGGAATACGGCAAGACCTTCGGTGATGAAGAAGCATACTTCACTCCGAAAGCACAGCTGACCTGGTCTCAGGTAGGTGCTAAGGATTACACTGCTCATACCGACAACGCAACCATGCAGATTTCTCAGGACAGTTACAGCAGCTTCGTTGGCAGACTGGGCTTTGAAGCAGGCGTGAAGAGCGAAAAAGGCCGCGTATATGCAGGCCTGTTCGCAGCACACGAGTTTAACGGCGACATCAGCGCAAGCTACTTTGCAAACGATGGTGACAGAAAACACACCAGCTTCGACGGTGAAGAAACCTGGATGGAAATGAAGCTCGGCGGAACTTATGACTTCAGCAATAATGCACATCTGTATGCAGATATTGCTAAGGACTTCAGCGGCAACTTCGAACGCAAGTGGAAGATGAACGTTGGTCTCCGTTTCGAGTTCTAATAGGCTGATTAAGCTCTCGCATATTTTTCATACTCCGCTGCAGTGCTGCCTTGTGCAGCGCTGCGGCAAACTCCAAAAAATTATAAACGACAATATACGTGCTGCATATCTGCTGTAAGGCGGATATGCAGCACATTTTTTTGAGAGCTTCTTATATTTGTATTATCGGTGATTTCTGCGGATTTTCTGATTCGAGCCGATGTTTATACTGATTTCTTGCTTGCTATGCTGTAATGCAAATAAATTTGACTGCTACTTGACGTTTAATAACACATGTGGTAGACTCTAAGTGATATATATTTTCAATAAAAGAGAAAATATAATTAATGCACCCTGATTAAAATACAAATGACTAAAAGAGAAGCTGATGCTACTTTTGCGTCGTTAAATTTAATACAAACAATTAGGTGAAGATATTCTTGCCGGATATCTTCTTTGCAGGGAAGTCCAATGAAATTTTGGCGCTGGTCCGCAACTGTGAAAGGGAGCTGTTTCATCGTTGAGCTTTAGCTTAAACCTCTTACCAAGGGATGAAATGGTAATGATCTTAAGTCAGGGTACTGACTAATTGATATTTAGTAAAGATCTGCGAGAATGGATTTTATTAACTTGACGGTAGTAGTATGTCTATTACACGATGAGAGTCCATTTTTGCTTGATCTGCTGTTATAAGTTTTCAAGATAGCACAGTTTAAGCCTTGTTAAGCTGTGCTATTTATTTTTTTGAGTTGTTATGAGTGTATTAAAGGAGGCAAAGTATGGAAAAATTTCCGAAAAAATCATGGAGAACCAAGCTGGCACTGGCAGTAACTGCCGGCATTCTTGCTGCAGGCTATGTTCCGCAGACATTTGCTGCTTCATATAGCGGCAATAACAACACTATCTGGGGTATGCAGTCTGAAGACAGCAAGACCTTCGGCTCTAATGTGTCTGTTGCCGCAGACGGTTCTCTCGTATTTGATTTTGGCGAAGCAGTTACCTTTGAAAATTCTAATGTAGCTTCTCCGAAATCCCTGGTTAAGAATGGTAACGTTCCCGGTGCCGTAGTCATTAAAAGTGATTTTACCGGCATTATGCATAGCAAGGATTATTCTGCTATGGCTATTCAGGCAGGCTGGCTGGAAGGCAACTTTGATGAGGCTGTAGACAAAAGAGGCTCTGTAACCTTTGACGGTAATGTTACTCTGCGTGACAAAAACGTTAAAGGCGAATGGGGCGTAACCTCCGGTGATCTTCACGGCGGTTTCCTGACCTATAAAGGCGCACGTTGGCAGCCCGTAGGCATACGTGCAGGCCTGTGCGGTGATGTTATTATCAACGGTAATCTTGATATGGCCGTAAAGGGTAGCGCTCTGGTTACCGACCCGTACTATAAAGCTTTAAAAACAACCGGCAGCAAAGAATATGCCGACGATTTTAAAACTTCTACCATTACCACGAACGGTGATGTAAATATTGATACGCCGGAGGATTATACCGAGGCGTTTTACAGCATTGCAAACTATGGCGGTACGATTAATGTTAACGCCGATGCAACCACAGCCAGAGATAAAACCGTTGTTATTAAGGGCAACGTTCTTGCTATGCGCGACGATGGCCACGGCGAACCGTACTTCTACCGTACAGGTCAGGTAAATATCGGCCTGACCAATAATAAATCTTCCTGGACCGGCGTTGTGGACAATACCGGTATCAAACAGACCGGCGAGGTTAACCTGTGGCTGCAGAATAACGCAGTATGGAACCACAAGTCCCTCTCCCTGACCAATGGCATCAGCCTGGGCGAGCTGCCTGCACTTTCCGCACCGCAGTATGACAAATATGACGGCATTACCCATATCAACAAGCTCAGCGGCGGCAGCAGCGAAGCTAATGCAGGCCTGATTTTCCAGGATAATAAAGCAAATATTGATATCAATAATTACAGTGGTCATACTACTGTATTCTATAAACATGACAATGATGGCTCTGCTTCCGCAGATTATACTGCCGGTGATGTCATCATCCGCAATGCGGAAAAGGATTCTGCTATCAACATGGTAACCGACAGCAGCAAAATAGATACCAAAGACAGCGCAAAACTGAACAGTGTTCTGAATGCGCTGGCAGGCAAGCTGACTTACGCGGATTATGCAAATAATCCGGAAAACCTGCTTGGTACCGTAAAAATTGCCGGCGGTCTGACCAATGACAGCGTAACCATTAAGAGCGGCAAGATTCAGTTTGCCGATAACGGCAAGGGTTCCTATAGCAAACCCGCTGCTACCAAATTTACCACTACACTTACCGGTGATGCAGACGCTGATGAGGAATATGCAAAGGCAGATATAATCCAAGGCGACGGCAGCTATAAATTTGCCAATGACAGCAGCATTACTGCAGTTAACGGCATTGATACCGCAAAGGACCTGAAGATTGATGCAGCAGGCAAAACTTTGACTGTAACTACAGCAGGTACCGACAGCGCAGCAATCAAGATTTTCAATAACGGTGGCTCCAAGCTTGAGCTTACCGCTGATAAGCTGGTAATCAATTCCAGCGCTGATTATGCAGGTAAAAATGCCGGCATTATGGCAGGTGACTGGAATACTACCAAAAAGAACGTTACTGTTAACGGTGCTGTAGATATTACCGCAACCAATACCGTAGGCAACAATAACTATGTATATGGTGTTCTGGCATCTAATGCGGATGTAACCGTAAACGGCAACCTGAAGGCTGATATTGACGGCGGCAGAGGTGGCTATGACCATACCTCCGACTCCGCAGTTATGGCTCAGGGCAGCTCCTACAGAAAAACCAGCAGCACTGTTACTGTTAACGGCGATGTAGATATTACCGCCAACGGCAACGGCCTGCATACCAATGGCAACGGCTCAGTTATTACCGTAAACGGCGGCGGTGCGATTACTGTTAATGACAGCAGCACTAAGGGTGGCTATGCTGCATTGCGTGCTGGCAACGGCACAATCAATATGAACGTTGCTTTGGCAAATGGCAAAGCAACCGGCGGCCTGGGTCATGACGTTGCAATTAAAGGCAACCTGGCAGCAATTAAAGCCGGCGATACTACCGCATCTGTTATCAACGTAGCTCTGGATACGGATAAATCCGCTCTGGAGGGCGTAACCTATATGACCAGCGGCAACGGCCAGATTAACATGTGGCTGCAGAACGGTGCAAGCTGGAACAACGAAGTGCACGGTTCCACCGAAAAGGATTGGAAGGGCAATTCCTTATTCAACGGCAGCCAGGTAACTAGCTTTGCAGGCGGTGCGACCACAGCTGCTGCAGGCAATATCTATCAAAAGGACAGTAACGCGCTGACCATTGATAATTACAGCGGCAACACCAATATTTTTTATGAGCATACAGGTGACGGCGTAACCTTCAACGCAGGCGATACTATTATCAAGCATGCGGAAAAGGATTCCGTAGTAAACCTGATTACCAGCAGCAAGGGCCTGAGCATCAATGCGGAAACTATCAACGATACTTTGAGCGCTCTGGCAGGCAAGCTGACTTATACCAACTATAAAGACGGCGAGAGAAACCTTGACGGCAAGGTTAAGATTGCCGGCGGCCTGACCAGCGACAGCCTGACTGTAGCTGCAGGTGACATTCTCTTTGGCAGCGCTGACGGCAAGGGTACCGGCGTAACCAATCTTAATGTTCAGGCTCCCGACCATCAGGTTGCAACCAGCTTCAACAGCACTCTGACCGGTGATACCGAGGCTGACCTGGAATATGTATTGGGCGGCGCAGTTAAGGACGGCAGCTATAAATTTACCGAAAATACCACTATCAATGTGAACGGCAAGGATGCAAGAGGTATGGATTTTGCCGATGGTACTGTTGTTGATGCAAGCGGTAAAACCTTGAACATCAACGTAACCGACGGCACAAGACTGAATGCAGGTATTTCCCAAATCACAAATGCTGACAGCCATGTGAAGGCCAACAAGATTGTTATTAAGCTGGACAGCAAGGATGCAAGCGGTACAACACATGCAATTCACCAGGATAAAGGCAACCTGACCATTGACGGTGATGTAGATATTGATATTACAGGCCAAAGACATACCGTAGGCGTATACAGCCATGCAGGAAGCACCACCATCAACGGCAACGTAAAGGTAGTGCTGGACGGTAACCACGGCGGCTTTGCCGAATACGGCGCTGCAGGCATTTATGCACACGCAGGCTACGGCGGTGCAGTTGGCGGCACCGTTAACGTAAACGGTAATGTAGATATCTCCGGCGTAGGCAACGGCCTGTTTGCTAACATCGGCGGCGGCACCATTAACGTTAACGGCGGCAAAATTAATATTGTGGACGATAATACCGACACCGGCTACAGCGCAATTTATTCCACCTGCGGTGCTATCAACATGAACACCGTTAAGGATGAAAAAGGCAATGTAATCGGCGCAGGCAATAACAAGGTTGATATTACCGGTAACGTGGTAGTATCCGTAGGCGCAGTAAACTATGTTGACTGCTATGAATATTCTCTGGTAAACCTGGGCCTGACCACTAAAGATTCCCAACTGACCGGTGTTATTTATAACGAATTCCCTGAAGGCGGCAAGACAGCTTCTCAGGGTGGCAACAAGAAGCTGTTTACCGGCGCAGCAAATCTGTGGCTGCAGAACGGTGCAACCTGGACCAACGAGCAGCAGGGTACTCTGGCCAACGTATATCAGGGTGAAAAATTCACCGGCAGCCATGTTGCTAAGCTGACCGGCGGTGCAACCGCAGAAGCTGCGGGCAACATCTACCAGAAGGAAAGCGGTGCGCTGACCATTGATAATTACAGCGGCAACACCAATATCTTCTACGAGCATGCAGGCGACGGCGTAACCTTCAATGCAGGCGATACCGTTATCAAACATGCGGAAAAGGGCTCTGCTGTTAACCTGATTACCAGCAACAAAGGCCTGAGCATTAATGCAGAAACTATCAACGATACTCTGAACGCATTGGCAGGCAAGCTGACCTATACTAACTATGCAAAGGGCGAGAGAAACCTTGACGGTAAAGTGAAGATTGCCGGTGGTCTGACCAGCGACAGCGTAACCATGGCCGTAGGCGACATCCTCTTCAACGAGGCTGACGGCAAGGGCAGCGGTGCTCAGCATATTACCGTTCCGAGCGCTCCGGAGAAGCAGGTTTCCACCAGCTTCAACACCACCCTGACCGGTGATAAGGACAAGGATCTGGAATATGTACTGGGCGGCGTAATTAAGGACGGCAGCTATAAATTTACCGAAGCAACCTCCATCAACGTAAGCGGTGAAGGTGCTAAGGGCATGAATCTTGTTAAAGGCACAACCATTGATGCAAGCGGCAAAACCCTGACTGTCAACGTAACCGATGCCAGCAAGGGTAATGCAGGCATTGCGCAGGATGTAGATGCAAACAGCACCGTGAAGGCTGACAAGCTGGTTATTAAGCTCGACAGCACAAAGAGCGGCCAGGGTGCACAGGGTATCCGTCAGACTAAGGGCAGCCTGACCATTGATGCTAATGTAGATATTGACGTTAAGGGCGATAACTCCACCATGGGCATTTACAGCCATGCAGGCAGCACCACCGTTAACGGCGACGTGAAGGTAGTGTTGGACGGCAAGCGTGGTGGCTTCAATGAGTACGGCGCAGCAGGCATTTATGCGCATGCAGGCTACGGCGGAGCAGTTGGCGGTACTGTTAATGTCAACGGTAATGTAGATATTTCCGGCGTAGGCAACGGCCTGTTTGCTAACATCGGCGGCGCAACCATTAACGTTAACGGCGGCAAGATTAATATCGTCGATACAGATAAGAAAAACGGCTACAGCGCAATTTATGCAGCTAACGGCAAGATTAATGTAAACACTGTTAAGGATGCAGACGGCAAGGTAACCGGCGCAGGCAATAACAAGGTTGATATTACCGGTAACATTGTTACCTCCGTAGGTGCGGTAAACTATGTAGATTGCTCCACCGAAACCGAGGTTAACGTTGGCCTGACCACTAAGGACTCCAAGCTGACCGGTGTTGTATATAACCAGTTCCCCGAAGGCGGCAAGACCGTATCTCAAAAGGGTGACAGCAAGACCTTCACCGGCGCTGCCAATCTGTGGCTGCAAAACGGTGCAACCTGGACCAACGAGCAGCAGGGCGTTCTGCCGAGCGTATGGGGCGGCGAGCAGTTCAAGGGCAGCCGTGTCAACAAGCTGGCAGGCGGTGCAACTGCCGAAGCTGCAGGCAATATTTATCAAAATGACAGCAACAGCCTGACTATTGATAATTACAGCGGTGTTACCAACATCATCTATGCTCATGGCGGCGACGGCACCAGCTATGCTGCAGGTGACACTGTTATCAAACATGCGGAAGCAGGCTCTGTTGTTAATATGATTACCTCTAATCAGGGCGTAACCGATATCAGTGCAGCTTTGAATGCTTTGGCAGGCAAGCTGACCTATTTGAATTATGCAACTGCCAACGGCAGCGAGCGTAATCTGAACGGTTATGTGAAGCTGGCAGGCGGTCTGACCAGTGACAGCGTAACCATGGTAACCGGTGACATCCGCTTCAGTGAAGAAACCGGTAAGGGCAGCGGTACCGATAACATCAAATTTGCCGATGAACCGGACAACCAGACTGCCAAGACCTTTAACTCCACTCTGACAGGCGAAAGACTGAAGGATCTGGAATATGTAATGGGCGGCGTAGTTAAGGACGGCACCTATAAATTTACGGAGAATACTGCAATCAATGTAAGCGGCGAAGGCGCTAAGGGCATGGACTTTGTTAAGGACACTGCTGTTGATGCAAGCGGCAAAACTTTGACCGTTAACGTAACCGAAGCAAGCAAGGGTAATGCAGGTATTTCTCAGGATGTAGATGTAAACAGTACCATTAAGGCTGACAAGCTGGTTATTAAGCTGGACAGCGAAAAGAGCGGCAAGGGCGCGCAGGCTATCCGTCAGGATAAGGGTAATCTGACCATTGATGCCAATGTAGATATTGACGTTAAGGGCGATAACTCCACCATGGGCATTTACAGCCATGCAGGCAGCACCACCGTTAACGGCGACGTGAAGGTAGTGTTGGACGGCAAGCGTGGTGGCTTCAATGAGTACGGCGCAGCAGGCATTTATGCGCATGCAGGCTACGGCGGAGCAGTTGGCGGTACTGTTAATGTCAACGGTAATGTAGATATTTCCGGCGTAGGCAACGGCCTGTTTGCTAACATCGGCGGCGCAACCATTAACGTTAACGGCGGCAAGATTAATATCGTCGATACAGATAAGAAAAACGGCTACAGCGCAATTTATGCAGCTAACGGCAAGATTAATGTAAACACTGTTAAGGATGCAGACGGCAAGGTAACCGGCGCAGGCAATAACAAGGTTGATATTACCGGTAACATTGTTACCTCCGTAGGTGCGGTAAACTATGTAGATTGCTCCACCGAAACCGAGGTTAACGTTGGCCTGACCACTAAGGACTCCAAGCTGACCGGTGTTGTATATAACCAGTTCCCCGAAGGCGGCAAAACCGTATCTCAAAGAGGCGACAGCAAGACCTTTACCGGCGCTGCTAACCTGTGGCTGCAGAACGGCGCACTCTGGACCAACGAGCAGCAGGGTGAATTACCGAGCGTATGGGGTGGCGAACAGTTCAAGGGCAGCTTTGTTACCAACCTGGTTGGCGGCACCAATGCTGATAACGCAGGCCAGATTTACCAGAAGGACAGCAACAATCTGACCATTGACACTCTGTCCGGCAGCATCAGAGTTATTTATGACCATGAATTCGAAGATGCAGAAACCCGTGCAGCAGGCGACAAGAAGATTGTTTATAAAGCAGGCGACACTGTAATCAACAATGCTAAGGACGGCAGCCAGGTTATTATGGCAACCGGTTCCAACGGCATTAACACCTTCGATAAGGATTCCGTTGAGGATGCATTCAAGGGCCTGGCCAACAAGCTCATCTACAAGGATGCAGAAAAGAACCCCGGCAACCTGAAGGCTGAGCTGCAGCTCGGCGGCGGTCTGACCGGTTCTAACGTAAGCTGGAGCGGCGATATTGAATGGGATGGCAACAACGGTTCCTACAAGCTGGATTCCGCAGAGCAGAGCATTAAGCTGCTGTATGATGAGGATGCGGTAAGTAAGGATACCCGTGCTGCTATTATGAGCGGTATGGTTGGCTGGCGTAATGCTGCAACCGACACCTACAGAGCTCGTGTCGGTGCATACGGCGAAGATAACCAGGGCGTTTGGGCAAGAACCTGGGGTGGCCAGAATAAATATACCGGCAACAACACTTCCTTCAAGAACAGCTACTGGGCAGGTCAGGTAGGCTACGACAAGACCTTGGCTAACGGCTGGAATGTCGGCGTAGCTTTTGACTACATGACCGGCGATGATTCCTACTATGCAGGCAGCGGCGACACCAAGACCTATACTCTGGGCCTCTACGGCAGTAAGGAAATCAGCAATAACGAATTCATTGATCTGACTGCTAAGGTTGGCAGAGTTTCCAATGATTTCGAAACCAAGGATATCCTCGGCAGAACCGTTAAGGGTGACTACAAGGCTAACGGCTTCAGCTTCTCCGGCCAGTACAGCAAACGCTTCGGCAGTGAAGCAGCAGGCTACTTCGAGCCTCAGGCACAGCTGACCATCGGCAGACTGGGCAGCTGCGACTTTGACAGCACCGGCACTCTGGAAGGCCATATCTCTCAGGATGCCTTCACCAGCATTGTCGGCAGACTGGGTATCGAAGCAGGTCAGGCAAGTGAGCATGGCAGATACTTTGCTCGTCTGAGCCTGTCCCACGAATTTGCCGGTGACGTAGATACTCACTTCAGCGACAGCTCCGCAAGCATGACCAGAGAGTTCAACCTTGACGGCACCTGGTGCGACCTGACTGTCGGCGGTACCTATGATCTGAGCGATAAGGTTTCCTTCTACGGTGATGTAACCAAGACCTTGACCGGTGATTACAAGCAGGATTGGAAGGTTAACGCAGGCTTGAGATTCACTTTCTAAAATAATTTTCCTGGCGGGGGCGCTAAGCCCCTGCCAACCATAAAAGCAATCAGTGACAGGAGATAGAAAATAATGGCTGAAGAAATTAAAGATACCGAAGTTAAGGAAGAAACAGCAGAAGTAACCGCTGCAGCAGAAAAGGCAGAAGAAACCTTGGCAATGAAGAAGCTCACCGCTTTAAAGGAATTTGCCGATGCGCATGAAATCAGCGGTCTGCAATATCTGCAGATTAACGAGGCAAACCTGCTCGTCAACACCAGACTGCTGGTTGAAGGCCAGACCTTGCCGCTGTTTATCGTGGTAAACAATTCCGTTTACACCTATCTGCAGGCACATCTGGTAACTCTTACCGAGGAAAAGAAGGCTGCAACCTTAAGCTATCTGAACGAGCTGAACAACGAATTCAATATGCTTAAATACAGCATCAATCCGCAGGGTAACGTAATTCTTACCTTCAGCATTCCCGCAGGTGACGATAAATTTGACCCGGCATTGGTATTTGCTCTCGTTGACCAGCTGAAGGCACATCTGGATACGCATTATTCCGCTCTGATGGAAAAAATCTGGAGCAAATAATTTTTTGATTGTTGAGAAGGTATATCTATGATGAGAAAATCTTATAAAAAGAAATTTTGTCTGGCAGCAGCAAGCTCCATAATGGCTATGAGCTTTGCCGGTTATGCTTTTGCTGCCGATGCTACGGCAGATGATGCGGATACTATGGAGTTTACGCTTGACTCTATGGTTGTAACCGCAAGCCGTATCCCAACCAAAATCACCGAAGCTAAGGCCGATATCAGCGTTATTACGCGTAAGGATATCGAGCAGATGCATATGAGCAGCGTGGAAGAGGTACTGCGTACTGTTCCCGGCGTACAGTTCATGAACTACGGCGGCAACGGCGGTATGAACGCTAACATGAGCGGTATCCGTATCAACGGCAGCAAGGAAGTTGTCGTTCTGGTTGACGGTGTCCGTGTGAACGAATTCCAGGGCAGTGATTCCGGTTACTTCTTTGCGGCATTGACTAATAATACAGATAATATCGAACGCGTTGAAGTACTGCGCGGCGGTGCCGGTACGCTTTACGGCAGCGGTGCTAAGGGCGGTGTTATCAATATCATTACCCGCAAAATTAACGATAACAAAACCAGCATTGATGTTTCTGCCGGCAACTTCAGCACCAGACAATATAAGCTGAATACCCAAGGCCGTCAGGGCAAGGTAGGCTACCATGTTTATTATGATGATAAGCACAGCGGTGACTTTAAGGATGGCTCCGGTAAAAAATGGCAGAGCGATATTGACAGCAAATCTGTCGGCCTGAAGGTAAATTATGATATTACCGCGGATCATAAGCTGAGCCTGAGCTATGACAGGACTAAATCCGATTTTAACGGCTATGATTATATTTACCATAACAACTATAGGGGCGATTATAAAAACGATTCCATTACCTTCAAGGATGATTTAACCTTGTCGGATAAGTGGAGCAACAGCTTTACCTATCGCCGTAGCAACACCGAAGGTCAGTATGCGCAGAATAATCACACTCTGTTCAATGCCGATGCCGATTATACCTATGACTTTATCAGTGATCAGGTAACATATCTCACCAACAGACATAATGTAGTTTTTGGTGTGGATTATGCTCACGGCAAGGACAACGCTGCTAAAGCGTTGGTTGGCACAAGCGGTAAGCCGGCAAACTTCAAGATGAAGAACACCTCCTACTATGTACAGGATGACTGGAAAATTATTCCGCATGTAACCTTGTCCGGCGGCCTGCGCTATGATCGCCCCAGCAACAGCGGTCAGACAGGTGCAACTTTGGAAAGTCATACCTCCAAGAGCTACAAGCTGAGCTGGGATATTACCGATAAGGATATTCTTTATGCAGGTCGCAGTGATTTCTTTATTCTGCCCAGCATGTATCAGCTGACCAACAGACAATACGGTAACGCATCCTTGAAGCCCGCTTACGGCCGTACTTCTACCATCGGCTACAGCAAGAGCTTTGATGACTATAATATCTTTACCTTCAACTGGTTTGAAACCAAAACCGAACGCGGTATTGGTCTTACGGCTGCAGGCTATGTCAACACCAAAGGCATGTCGCGTGGCTGGAACGCACAGTTCATGACACAGCTGGGTGAGCACTGGAATGCCAATATCGGCTGGGGACATCTTTACCAGTACGAAGATGAGGATACCTATAGCTATGGTTATTCCCCGAAGGATTTGGCTACCTTCGCCGTATACTACGACTATGCCAAGGTTAAGGCAGGATTGGACGGCTACTACTTCTTCCGTCGTGTAAATCCAAATTACCCGAACGGCTGGCCGGCAGATGATTATGCTATCTTCAACATGAGTGCAAGCTATGCACCTACGAAGAATATCAATATCTACGCTAAGGTCAACAATCTGTTTGACAAGATGTATTCCGAGCGTACCCACGTTATTTATGCAACCGGCCGCCCCGGTGACTGGTATTCCATGCCGGGCCGCAGCTTCGTACTTGGTATGCAGGTTACCTTCTAATCTTAATTTCAGCTCTCGCATATTTTTCATACTCAGCTGCAGTGTTGCCCTGGCAGCGCTGCGGCAACCTCAAAAAACTTAAAAAAACAGCTCCGGCATGCGCAGTGCATTCGGAGCTGTTTTCACCTGTAATTCTCTTGACCATACCATTACTATATAGCTTATAATAACAATAAAAATCAAAGGAGGCTGATTATGTCGGAACATTTATGTACCTTGTCGACAGGAGATAAGGTTTATTTTTACGATAAAAGCATCGTTATCTATTTTTCAGGAGCGCGCAAAATCTTAAGCACCTCACTTTATAATGGCGGTTACCATGATGATTACGCTGCCGTATATAATTATGATGCCAAGCAGGGAGCCGGCATGCCCTGCGAAATGCTGGCGGACACCTATGTGGAGCACATGCGCCTTGTATCCAAGCGCTTGGCGCTGGACCCGGACAAGGTGAGCGGCATGGGCACGGCGGCCAGCATGGAAAATGCCGTGGTAGAAACCATGAGCTTTAAGGAGCTTACCGTGACCGCCATCGTGACCGGCGGCATTGAAACAAACGGTGGCCGTGCAGGTGACCCTGCGGATTACTATAAGCCGCAGCCCAAGCCTGTGAAGTATGGTACCATCAACATTATGCTGCTGTTGGACTGCGACATGCCGGAAGGAGTAATGGCGCGCGCTCTGGTGACTTGCACCGAGGCCAAGACTGCTGCCATTCAGGAGCTGCTGGAGGGCAGCAAATACTCCAACGGTATTGCTACAGGCTCCGGCACGGACCAGACGATTATCATCGCCAACAGTGCGAGCGAGCTGTACATGGAGGGAGCAGGCAAGCATTCCAAGCTGGGTGAGCTTATCGGCAAAACCGTGAAAAACGCAGTTAAAAAAGCGCTCGCCAAGCAATCCGGCCTCACTCCGGCGAAGCAGCATGACGTATTCCGCCGCCTCAAACGCTTTGACATCAAGCCAGGCGATATGTGGCAGGCATACAGCGCGCAGGATGCTGCGGTAGTAAAGCCGGAATATCTGCTGGCAGCCGAAAAGCTGGCTAGAGAAGATATAATGCTGGTATATACTTCGCTCTATGCGCACCTGTTAGACCAGCATTTGTGGGAGCTTATCAGCGCTAAAGAAATGCAGCTGGCAGGGCAGAAGCTGCTGCAGGCTATTGCAGAACAATATAATGTTGAAGCTGAGATTATAAATGAAGGCACTTTGGCTTCTATGCTGGCCTCTTGGCAGCAGCAGTTCAACAAAATTATCGCCCAACGCTTGCATCAGACTGCAAAAGAGAGCTAGGTTCAGGTGAGAAAAATATAAATATGCACTTGACCTTATAGCGGCAATATAGTGTATATTATGGTTGTAATCAAAGGAAGCGAGGTGAATAATATGCATCCGAAATTTGAAATTCCGACTGATCCGCATGGCAAGCATCGTTATGAAAGCGCTATGAAGCACGTAGAGGCTGCTAAAAAGGCAGGTAAATCCAGCGACGAAATCCATGCTATCTTCAAAAAGGTAATGGAGTTCAACCCGATGGACATTGAGTCCATTCCGCAGGATGAAGCACATGCTAAGTATCGCACTGCCATGGTGCATATGAAAAAAGCACTGGAAAGCGGCAAGAGCGCAGACGAAGCGCATGAAGTTTTCCGCAAAATCATGAATGGCGAGACCAGCGGTCACTGCCACCACAGCAAATAAGGCTGAAAGCAAAAGCATCGTAGGCTATTGAGGTAGCTTACGATGCTTTTTTTGTGCAGAGATATTTTATCAAGCTTATTCTGTTGCGTGCATTTCTTTTTCTAATTTTTCTATATCCTCTATGGATAACTTGGTAAGTTCAGAGATTTCTTGCAGAGAATAACAGCCCTTAGCCAGCATGAGCGTAGCAACTCTAAGTTTTTGTTTAGCTTCACCTTCGGCAAGAGATTCTTCGCGAATATCTTTCATACGCATTTCGTAAGTCATATAGGAATCCCTCACTTTCTTATCAAGCCTGCTTTTCTATATGCATATCATTCTTCAGCTTTTCTATGTTATCAATAGACAACCCGGAAAGTTCAACTATTTCTTGCAGAGAATAACAACCCTTAGCCAGCATAAGTTTAGCAACTCTAAGTTTTTCTTTGGCTTCACCTTTAGCTTCACCTTCGGCAAGAGATTCTTCGCGAATATCCTTCATACGCATTTCGTAAGTCATATAGGAATCCCTCACTTTCTTATCATTCTTGATTTCCGTAATCGTATCGGCGACCTCGCGCGTGAAATTACTGGTAACTGTATTACTGTTGATGTAGTCAAACAGGCTTTGAATATCCGGAGATACATCGCCTTTAGTGCCTAGTGTATTGAGAAACATAATAGCAGCTTCATCTGCCAGTTCAATCTCCATGTTTTCCAAACAACGTCTTTTAAAGGTATAAATACGCTGGGAATCCTCGAAGAAGTCAAACAGGCAGAAGAAGATTATATAGGTAGGGGAAAGTTCATCATAATCCTGGCCTTTTTGCAGCATATCGGTATCCAACATAGCCTGATAGTAGCGAGTACGCTTGGGAAGTTGAAATTCGCCGGTACGGCTGACAGGGTTCTTTACCTGCATTTCCAGATTATAATGCGTGTCGGTGTCGTCAGCAATTCTGACATCCAGACGAATACCGTGGCTGTCAGGATAAACATCAAGCGTCTGTTCTGCTTCAAGATAGGTGATATCTGCAATTTTGGTGTGGAAAAGTTCTTCCAGAATATGCTTGCAGATGCGCTTTCTGAGCATGACGTGCTTGAAAAGAAAATCGTTGGAAAGAGTTAGCTTGTCAAGATTAGAGATTTGCTTTTTCATATGTTTCCTCCTTTGATTATAGCATAAAGTAGAGCAAAAATATATAAGAGAGCAGATGTAAAAAAGCGCCTGCCGAAAGCTCGACAGGCGCCACTGGTCCGCACGACCAGGCATAAGCTCCGCAAAATTGCGGCTACCCATGCAACTAAAGTAATTATAACATAGACAAAGAACAAAAACAATAGTTCGGTAAAAGGAAAATGATGTTGCGTAAAATAATTTATAAAAATTTTATAAAAGCAAGTCAAGATAGACAGATATTGTCCAATTTATATGGTAAGCTTATATTAAAGCAGAAGTCAAAAAGCTTCGGCAATGCGAGATGTTCGCAAAAATGGCTTTTGTTTTACCCCGATATCTGTAATGCCGGGTGTGATGGTATTCAAGATATCCCAATTATCGAAGGGAAGGTGTTTGAAAATGAGAACAACAGGAAAATTTGCGGCAGCAATCCTCAGTGCAATTATTATGGCTAATGGCTTAAGCTTGCCGATGGCTTATGCTGCGCCATCAAGCCGCTATGTAAATGTGGATGAAAAGTACGACCCGTTTGCAGAAGAAGAAATGCCTGCTAAGGAGGCAGATCCTGCGAAGCTGACTTTTAAGGAAAGACTTGCGCTGCAGAAAAAAGAGGAGCAGGCCGCTGCTCAAAATGTAACAATTGCCAATGTTATGCCGGGGCATATTTATATCCCTAAAAAAACTATGCTTAACGTTGAGCTCATTGAGCCTGCTAGCTCTAAAACTCACAAGAAAAATCAGCAGGTGGAGTTCAAGACTACAGAAAACCTGATAATTAACGGTGTTGTAGTTATTCCTAAAGGTACTATCGGCATGGGTTATGTATATGAAGTGCAGAAGGCAGGCGGCTTCGGCAGAAAGGGTGTACTGCGTATTGCAGGCAAGGAAATCAAGACGCTGAACAATGTCAGCGTTCCGTTGAGAAAAGGCCTCGAAGGCAAGGGCAAAACCGATGGCGGTGCAGTGGCTGTTGCTGCTGCAGTTAGTCTGGTTGGCGGTCTTTTTATGAAGGGCAGCAATATCAACTATCCGGCCGGTACTGATTTTCAGGTAGAGGTTAGGGATAATGTGGATTTGGGCGTAACTCCGGAGGAGCTGAAGGATGCTATGAATCCTAATATTCCGCATGGTCAGGAAATCGTTATTGAAGTTAAATAAGGTATCTGAGCGAATTAAGGTTTAACCTTTCGGGCTTTGGCGAATTTGCGCAGGCTGTGTGCTTGCGCAGATTTTTTGTTTATAGCTTTATCCAATGATTGCTATTGAGTTTCATTTCAGAGAATTGAGATAGTTTTTCACACAGAACTACCCGCTATACGGGTGCGTATTTATTTAAGGCTGAGTTTTATTCTAAACTCATTTTTCAGGCAGATTGAATGTAACTGCAGTCACGTTTTTCAAATCATTTTCGGCAGGAAATTTTATTCCGCCAGCGAATAAATATGAATATAGACAGATTTGAGAAGGAGGAATAATATGTCTGGCAAATCATTACCGAAGCCTTTCTCAAAGACAGCTTTGAACAAAAAATATCAACTTCTTGCTATAGAAACAAAGGGACGTCTTGATACAGCTACTGAAAATGGCAGAGCAAATATTAATCTGCTTCAGAAATACTATAATGCTTTTTCCAATTTGTATGGCGCTATTATCCTTGACGATGCATGGGATATATTTAAAATACTTGAAAAGGAAAAAATCTCAAAAAAGCAGATCCTGAAAAAGGATTTTCTGTTTTTTTCGGAAGTGGCCAGATATGAGGCACATAACTATTTTGTGTTGGAGATAGATGAGCTATATGAGGCTGAAGAACGTGGCAGTGCCGCCAGACGTTTTATTCTGAATAAAAAGCTTTATAAAAAAGGATATTCAAGGTTCGACTCTTATTATCGGCTTGCTGATAAGCAATTAAATTATCCATTATGCGTTTTGGATAGGGATGAACTGCTTTCATGGGACGAGCCGGGGATGCTTTGGCGTTCTGCTGAAGGAGCTGCGTTAAAGCTGTTTGTCGAAAACCTTAGCGTTGACAACAAATCCGTAAACCAAGATATTAATGGAGAGAAGATTGCGGGCAAGCTATTAAAAGACTTTATCTTTTGGCATGATAGTGAAAAATTTGCCTACTCATATGCTAAGCGGGAATGGGAAAAGAAAGAGCTGGAAGAATACCAGAACGTAGACGAGTCCGAGAAAATACTTAGGTTGATAGAGCAATATATTAATAGTGCAGTGCTGTATACCGAGATAAATAAGCAAATAGATTTTGTATTAAAAGATTTGCAAGAAGTTGGTGTATGCTTGACGGAGCAGCAGTTCAAAACATTTTTACAACTATATAGTGACTTTTCAAATAGCAGTCGTAAATGGCCTTTATGTGGTTGGCAACCAGTTGAACTTAGCAATCTGTATAAAAATTTTTCCAAGCCGGCTATTTCATTCGGCAAAAATATGCAGCGGGCATTTGAGGATGGAACCTTAAATAAGGATGAGTTAATAGAAGAAATTAGAAAACTTGGTATTGATGTGATAGATATGTAAAGTGGGTGAGAATACTGCTATGAATCATGAAAATAATTTATCCAAGCTAACTGCATAATAGCACAGCATTATAAGGCGTTCTGCCGAACTGCGGTAGAACGCCTTTACTATTCCTCCGCCATCTATGCTATAATAATATGTAGAAAAAACAACGTAAGGAGCGATTATCATGAAATACGTTGCCTGTTACGGCGATTCTCTAGTGCAGGGCTTTCCCTTCGGCCCACGCTATTCCTGGACCGCTCAGGTGGAAAAGCTGACGCAGATTAAAATGCTCAACTACGGCGTCTGTGGCGACTGCTGCGATGACATCATCTACCGCATGCGCCAGTACGCGCTGCCGGAATATGTGCATCACGTTCTCTTCCTCGGCGGTGCCAACGACATTCTGCAGGGACGCCGCCTTGAGGACATCAGCCGCGATTACAAGCGTGTGCTGGAGTGGTGCGAAGAAAAAGACTACAGCCTGTGCGTAGTGCTGCCGTTCATCAGTACGGAGCAGGCGCTCAACCGTCAGCTGCTTAACCTGCGGCAGGAGGCAGAGCATATCTGCGACGGCAAGGCCTTCCTGCTGGATTTGCAGCCTGCCATCGGCATGGACGCCGGGTCACGCTTTAAGGCCTACGTTGACGGCATTCACCCCAAATCCCAGACGTATGAGGCGATGGGGAATTACGCAGCGCCGCTGATTTGGAAGTGGCTGAAGGAAGAAAAAGAGGCTTAGAAAATTTTTTAAGGTGACAAGTAAAAATACTTGACAAGCATCGCTTTATGCTTTATACTTACATAGTCGACTAAATTTCGAGAGGGATAAAAATGTCAGCAGAAGAAATTTTTGCGCAGCGTATGCGCTTAGGCAGGCTCTTTGATATTTACGGCGGACTTCTGACAGCTAAGCAGAAGCAATGCCTGGGACTGTATTTCTATGACGACTTGTCTCTGAGCGAGATTTCGGAGGAGCTGGGCGTTTCGCGTCAGGCTGTCCACGACCTGCTCAAGCGTGTTGAGCAGCTGCTAGAACGATATGAAGCATCACTGAAGGTGCTGAGCCGCGAGGAGGAGCTGCATGCTAAGCTGCAGCAGGCAATAGATTTGCTGGCAACTCTGGATGAGGCAAAAAAAGACGAGGCCGTGCAAATGCTTAAAGAGCTTTGCAGTGAAGGTAGGTAGATAGAATGGCATTTGAAAGTTTATCTGAAAGATTACAAAATGCATTAAAGATGTTCCGTGGCAACGGCAAGCTGACTGAGGAAGATTTAAAGGCTCCTATGCGCGAAGTGCGTATGGCGCTTTTGGAGGCCGACGTTAACTTCAAGGTTGTTAAGGACTTTGTAGCCAAGGTTAAAGAGCGCGCTGTTGGTGAAGCGATTGGCGAAGGCCTGAATCCGCATCAACAGATTATCAAGATTGTTAACGAAGAGCTGATTGAGCTTTTGGGCGGTACCCAAAGCAAGCTCACTGTTGCTCCCAAACCGCCGACAGTTATCATGCTGGTTGGTCTGCAGGGCGCAGGTAAAACTACTACCGCTGGCAAGCTGGCCAATTACCTGAAGCGTAAGCACAAAAAACCGCTTCTGGTTGCAGGCGACGTTTACCGTCCTGCTGCTATTACCCAGCTGCAGGTTTTGGGCGAGCAACTGAATGTGCCTGTATTTACTCTGGGCGACAAGGTTTCTCCTGTAGAAATTGCCCAAAAGGCCATGGAAAAAGCACATAGCCTGGCATGCGATACGGTAATCATCGATACCGCAGGCCGCTTACATATAAATGAAGAGCTGATGGAGGAGCTGCGCAACATTAAAGGCGCTGTTTATCCTCAGGAAATTCTGCTGGTTGTAGATGCTATGACCGGTCAGGACGCAGTAACTGTTGCTGAAAGCTTTGACAAGGAATTGGGCATTGACGGACTGATTGTTACCAAGCTCGATGGTGATGCCCGCGGTGGTGCGGTGCTTTCCGTAAAGGCTGTTACCGGCAAGCCGGTTAAATTAATCGGCTTGGGCGAAAAGCTTGATGCTTTGGAGCCCTTCCATCCGGATCGTATGGCTTCCCGTATTCTGGGCATGGGCGATATCCTGACTCTGGTAGAAAAAATCCAGTCTACAACTGACCTCGCCAAGGCACTGGAGATGGAGAAAAAGCTGCGTAAGGATGAATTCACCTTAGAGCAGTTTCTGGACCAGATGCAGCAGGTTAAAAAGCTGGGTTCTCTGGAAACCATCTTAGGCTTAATCCCCGGCATGGGCGGCATCAGCCAAAAGCTGAAGGAAGCCAATGTGGACGAAAAAGAATTCGACCGCATTGAAGCAATCATCCGCTCCATGACCAAGAAGGAAAGACAAAAACCTGAAATCATCAACGGCAGCCGTCGTAAACGTATCGCTGCAGGCTGCGGCATGCGTGTACAGGATGTCAACAAGCTTCTGAAGAACTTCGAAGAAAGCAAGAAGATGATGAAGCGTATGCAGGGTATGGCAAAGTTTGCTTCCAAAGGCGGCTTCAAGCTGCCGTTTGGCAGATAATAAATGAAAAGTTCCATGTTGTGAGATATTAATTTAAGGAGGTGAAAATCAACATGGCAGTTAAAATCCGTTTAAAACGTATGGGCGCTAAAAAAGCTCCTTTCTATCGTATTGTTGTTGCAGACGCTCGTTCTCCTCGTGATGGTCGTTTCATCGAATCCATCGGTTACTACGATTCCACCGTTCAACCGGCTAGCGTAAAAATCGATGCTGAGAAAGCTATCGACTGGATGAACAAAGGCGCTCAACCGACCGATACCGTTAAAAACCTGTTCAGCAAGGATGGTATCATGAAAAAATTTGCTGAAGCTAAAGCAGCAAAATAATTTGAGGGGGCGTGATCTACATGAAAGAATTGGTAGAAGTTATGGCCAAATCTCTTGTAAATGATCCCTCTGCAGTAGTAGTGGAGGAGGAGACCACCGGTACAACAACGGTGCTTCGCCTCCATGTTGCTTCTGAAGATATGGGTAAGGTTATTGGAAAACAGGGCCGTATCGCAAAAGCTATCAGAACTGTTATGAAAGCAGTAGCAACCCGTGAAAATGTGAAAGTCATTGTCGAAATTATTTGATTGAGGATGGTATATCGCTATGGATAAAATGATCGTTAGGGTTCCCGTCGCTGTTAAAGCAAAAGTTACTGAAGATTTAAAGTTGAAAATTGTTGGAGATCTCCAAAATACCATAAAGAATATGGAGCTTGATCTGGAGCAATTCGAGTTCCAGGCTAAAAAAGCATTGCATCAGGCTGCCAGCGATTTGAGCGTGCTTCCGGCTTTGCGCGAACAAATTGACATCGAAAGAAATAAGCGTACTGCTGCCAAACAAGAAGCAGAGGCTAAGCTGAAAAGAGCGGAAGCTCTGGAGCTGGGCGCTGAAATTGGTCATGGTACCCTGGAGCGTACTGTAGAAATTACCGTAGGCACCAATATCGATACCCTGATGGGCGCAGAAATCCTTACCGAAGACGGTAAGATTATCGCTTTCCGCGAATAATCCATGGAAAACCAAATAGTTATTGGCAAAATTGTCGCTCCGCACGGTGTGCGGGGCGATATTCGTATATTGCCGTTAACCGATAAGCCGGAACAATTTTTAGACCTGGATTATCTGCTGCTGCCGGACGGACGCAAGCTGACCGTTAAAGCAGCACGCTTTCATAAAAGAATGGTGCTGGTGACTACTGCCGAAATCAAAAGCATGAACGAGTCCGAGCTGCTGCGCGGCATGGAGGTAAGCATTAATGCTGAGGACCTGCCGGAGCTGGAGAAAGGCCGCTTCTATGTTGCCGACCTTATCGGCCTGCCTGTTTATGACGAGCAGGGCGAGCAAATCGGTACCTTTAAGGACGCACTGAGCACAGGCAGCAACGATGTTTATGTTATCGCTGTCCCCGGACAGAAGGATTACCTGCTGCCGGCACTGAAGAAATATGTCAAGGAAATCAATCTGGCAGAAAAGCGCATTGTCGTGGAGCTGCCTGAGTGGGTTGAGGCAGAATGAAGTTTTTATTTGTAACCTTATTTCCCGAACAAATTGAGCAGGCCGCAAGCCACAGTATTCTGCAGCGCGCTGCCTCCAAGGGCCTTATTGAAGTAAGCTGCATCAATCCGCGCGATTTTACGCATGACGTGCATCGCACGGTGGATGATTCTCCCTTTGGCGGCGGTGCAGGCATGGTGCTGAAGCCGGAGCCGATGGTGGCTGCCATCCGCAAGGCGAAGGAGCAGCTGCCCAACGCCCGTGTTATTGCGATGTGCCCGGGTGGACGCACGCTTAAACAGAGCATTGTCGAGGAATATGCCCACAGCGGACAGGATTTTATCTTCGTCTGCGGTCATTATGAGGGCTTTGACGAGCGCATCTTCCATTGGGTAGATGAAAAGCTGTCTATCGGCGATTATGTGCTCACCGGCGGCGAAATGCCTGCCATCATCGTGATGGATGCAATTTCCCGCTTTATTCCCGGCGTACTGGGTAAGATTGAAAGTGCGGAGGAGGATTCCTTCAGCACCGGCCTTCTGGAATACCCGCAGTACACCCGTCCGGTGAACTTTGAGGGCATGGAGGTGCCTGAGGTGCTGCGCAGCGGCAACCATGCGCTGATTAACAGCTGGCGCCTGAAGCAGTCGCTCAAGGCAACGCTCGCTTTGCGTCCCGACCTTTTGAGTGCGGAGCAGAAGGAGCTTTTGACAGGCCGCTTGCCCTATAAAATGAAAAAATCGGAGCGCCGCTTCTATGAGGAGCTGCGTGCCGAAATAGCTGCCGAGCAGGAAAAACGCGTAAGCGCCGAGGTGAAGGAGGATGAGGCGAATGGCTGATTTATATGTTGGCCTGGTCCATTATCCTATCTACAACAAGCGCATGAACGTTATCGCCGGCGCGGTGACTAACTTTGATATCCACGATATCTCGCGTACCTGCCGCACCTACAATGTGCAGGGCTATTACATCATCCACCCGCTGGAGGTCCAGAAGCAGATTATCGACAAGATACTTTCCTACTGGCAGGAGGGCTATGGCAAGGTGTATAACCCAGACCGTGCCGACGCGCTGAGCCGCGTGCTGTGGCAGCCTGATATCGCAAGTGCGGTGCAGACGATTGTAGAGCGCACAGGCAAGCAGCCTTACGTTGTCACTACGGACGCACGCATTTATCCCAACACCGTTTCCTACAGCTTTATGCGCAAGCAGCTGCAGGAGGGTGACAGACCGGTGCTGCTTTTGTTCGGCACAGGCTTTGGCATCGAGGCGGAAACTATGGCCAAATTTGATTATATTCTGGAGCCTGTTTACGGCCCATGTGACTATAATCATCTTTGCGTGCGCAGTGCCGCAGCCATTATTCTGGACAGGCTTGCAGGCGAGGCCTGGTGGGAAAAAAATTAAAGAAAAATGCAAGAAATTATACACTTTTCTCTTGCATAAATTGTTTGTCTATGATACAATTTACGTTGTGTAATACGGACGGTCCGCTGTGGAGTTCGCACATGAACGTCTATGATTTAGGAGGAAACTATGAACATTATTGAAGTACTGGAACAAGAACAACTTCGTTCCGACATCCCTGAGTTTAAAGCAGGCGACACCGTTAAAGTTTATTGCAAAATCGTCGAGGGTACCCGCGAGCGCGTTCAGCTGTTTGAAGGCGTTGTAATTTCCCGCAGTGGCTCCGGCGTTCGTGAAAACTTCACCGTTCGTCGTATTTCCTACGGCATTGGCGTAGAAAGAACTTTCCCGGTTCACAGCCCGCGTATTGAGAAAATCGTTGTAGCACGCGTTGGTATCGTTCGCCGTGCTAAACTGTATTATCTGCGCAAACTGACTGGTAAAGCTGCTCGTATCAGAGAAAAACGCTAATCAATCTTTGTTTATAGTAAAAGGGACTGTAGTAGTACGGTCCCTTTTATTACGTTATGAAGCATTTATGCTTTAAAATAAAGCAATTTTACAATTATGTCATAACTGAAGCTGCAATCTATGCTACAATATATCTATATTATTGTAGTTAAAAATCCGGCCTGTGCCGGCAATAGAGAGGAGGCTCATTAGTTGAGCAAGAAAAGTGAAACCTCCTGGCAGGATTCTGCCAGTGACTGGCTTGTTTCGATTATCATTGCGGTAGCACTGGCATTCTGCATCCGCACCTTTTTGGTAGAGCCTTACATGGTAGAAGGCTCCTCTATGTATCCTACTTTGGTAAACCATGAGCGTCTTGTCGTTGATAAGCTGAGCTACTTTGTTACCGACCCGAAGAAGGGCGAAATCGTAGTTTTCCGCTTCCCCAAGGACCAGACGCGTGACTTTATCAAGCGTGTTATCGCAGTTGGCGGTGACACTGTGGAGATGCAGCAGGGCAAGGTATTCGTCAACGGCAAGCAGCTGAACGAAACCTATATCTACCACAATGACCCGAAGGGCAAAAATATTTCCGATTACCGCAAGGTAGTTGTTCCCAAGGATACCATCTTTGTATTGGGTGATAACCGCAATAACTCTGAGGACAGCCGTTTTGCAGATGTTGGCTTTGTGCCGCTGAAGCTGGTTAAGGGACGTGCGCTGGTTGCCTTCTGGCCGCTGGACAAGATGCGCGTGCTGAAGGCTGATACGGGTATGGGCGAATGATGCTGGAGGATTTTAAGATTCAGTGGTTCCCCGGCCATATGACCAAGGCGAAGCGCATGATGGAAAGCCAGATTAAGCTGGTTGACGTTGTGGTGGAGATGCTGGACGCACGTATTCCGCGCTCCAGTACCAACCCCATGCTGCAGGATATCCTTGGCAGCAAGCCGAAGGTTATCGCACTGAACAAGATTGATATGGCAGACAAGGCCCAGACTGACCTGTGGCTGGAAAAAATCAAGCACAGCGGTCTGCCTGTGTGCAAGATTGACTGCGCTACAGGTAAGGGCGTTAAGCAGCTTATCAGTGCAGTTCAGCTGGCTGCGAAGCCGGTGATTGATAAATGGCTGAAGAAGGGCGTGCGCAACCGTCCCGTCCGCGTTATGATTGTAGGTATTCCGAATGTCGGCAAGTCTACCCTGATTAACCGCCTCGTAGGCAAGAACAAGGTAATGGCTGCCGATAAGCCGGGTGTAACACGCGGACAGCAGTGGGTAACGATTGCCAAGGGCTTAGAGCTTTTGGATACGCCGGGTGTGCTGTGGCCTAAGTTTGAGGACCCGTCAGTGGGCTTTGCGCTTGCTGTTACCGGTGCCATCAAGGAGGATGTATTCGACAGGGAGCAGGCCGTAGAGCTGCTGCTTGATCTGTTGATACGCAAATATCCTCAGGATTTGCAAACTAAATATGCAGTAAGCCTCAAGCAGGGTGATGATGTCAACGCCGTTATGGCGAAGATTGCCGTTGCCAGAGGTTGTCTGAAGTCTGGTGGACAGCTTGACATCGATAAGGTGGTGCAGCTTGTACTCAGAGACTTCCGAGCAGGACGTTTAGGGCGGTTTACAATCGACGAGCCTTGATTTGTCGTGCCATAAAAACCGCCGTAGGGCGGTTTTTCTTTATGCAGAAATAAATGTTAAGGGGGATACAGAAGATGAATATTAGCGAAATCAAGGAGCTGCTGGCAGGCACGCCGACGGCGGAGCAGCTGGCGACACTGGTAGCAGACGAGCGCAAGGGAGTACAGAAGCTGCTGGTAGCATACAACAAGCGTCTGGAGAAGGCGGCGGCGGAGAAGGAGCGCTTCACGGCGATGCTGAAATTGGAACGCGAGCTCTATGCCGAAGGCTGCGAGCTGATTGCCGGCGTAGATGAGGCAGGACGCGGACCGCTGGCAGGACCGCTGGTTATCGCTGCCGTTATTTTGCCCAAGGATGTGTTTATCAGCGGACTGAACGATTCCAAGCAGCTTTCAGCTGCCAAACGCGATATGCTGTATAACGAGGTTATGGCCAAGGCGCTGGATATCGAGGTAAACATCGTCAGCGTCAGCAATATTGATGAGCTGAATATCTATGTCGCAACGCAGCAGGGCATGGCGCAGGTGCTGGAAAACCTGCACTGCAAGCCGCAGGCAGCGCTGATTGACGCTATGCCGGTGAAGGTTCCCGATATGAAGATTGAATCCGTGGTGCACGGTGATGCGCTTAGCGCATCTATTGCCGCAGCTTCGATTATCGCGAAGGTAACCCGTGACCGCATCATGGAGCGCCTTGATCTTGTTTATCCTGCCTACGGCTTTGCGCATAACAAGGGCTATGGCAGCGGCGCGCATATGCAGGCTGTGAGCGAGCAGGGAGCCACGCGCTGGCACCGCCGCAGCTTTGAGCCTGTGAAGAGCATGCAGCTGCCGCCAGTGGCTGCTGAGGAAAATATCCTCTATGCTCCGCAGACTGATAACTATGAGTACCCCGTCGAGGAGTAGTCTTGGGAAATACGGCGAAGATTTTGCCTGCCGTTATCTGCAAAATATGGGTTATAAAATATTGACCCGCAACTTTCGCTGTCACCGTTATGGTGAGATTGATCTTATTGTTGAAAAAAGTGGCTGTATCAGCTTCATAGAGGTCAAGACGCGTGCTTCTACCAGGTTCGGCAGACCGATAGAGGCCGTGACACCGGCAAAGCAAAGAAAAATTCATCGTTGCGCTGAATATTATCTCCAATGCAGAGGTCTGCTGGAGCAGCCGCCGGTGCTTTCCTTTGATGTAGTAGAAATTATCATTGAAAGCACTGCGGCTATCAGTATCAAGCATTGGCCGCACTGCTTTTAAAAGAAAAGACTAACTATAAAAAGTCAAGGGGGTAAAGATAAAAAATCTTAAACCACATA